>SDBU01004923.1_pt1 | contig 16166 bp, 20 predicted proteins | sample 2277071 | NCBI WGS metagenome assembly SDBU01 (sample SAMN10397929, study PRJNA504765) | marine sediment metagenome | isolation source: marine sediment core GS08_GC12, 126 cmbsf | place: Arctic Ocean: Gakkel Ridge, Loki's castle | collected 2008
TGGCAGGCGGGTAGTTGTGGTTGAGAATCAGTTTAGAAATACGGGAATAGAGCCTATCGGTGCTGTCCCCTGGGGCACACACATCTGCCAATTTTATAACACTAAACAAGACTTACTTGATATCTTGGTGCCTTTTTTCAAAACAGGATTGCAGAATAATGAATTCTGTATGTGGGTTACTTCAGGGTCCCTCACCGAAAAAGAAGCCCAAGAAGCCATGGGGAAGGCTGTGCCTAATTTCACTCGATATCTAGAGAGAGGGCAAATAGATTTTGCCCCGTATAACGAATTTTATTACAAAGGCGGTGTTTTCAATCTGCAAGGAGTTTCAGGTATCTTGAATGATAAACTAAACCAAGCCCTGGACAAGGGTTATGATGGAATGAGAGTAACCGGTAATATGGCTTGGGTTGAAAAAAAAGATTGGAGAAAGTTCAGTGATTATGAAGCAGAAATAAACAGGGTCATCGATAAATACCGTATACTCTCTATTTGCACTTATTTCTTTGATGAGTGTGAAGCAGGCGAAGTAATAGATGTGGTGAGCAGCCACCAGTTGGCTCTCATTAAACGGATATATGGCTGGGTATTAATAAAGCCCGGGGAAGCACTATGGGAGAGCGAGGAGAAACACCGTTCCCTGTTTGAAAATATGCTTAACGGTTATGCCTATTGCAAGATTCTGGTTGACGAGAATAATCAGCCTGTTGACTTTGTTTACCTTGATATTAACGATGCCTTTGAAAAGTTAACCGGGCTAAAAAGAGAAGATGTTGTCGGTAAAAAGGTTACAGAGGTAATACCGGGAATCAAGGAATCACAACCCGAATTTTTCAAAATTTATGGTGAAGTTGCCTTAACAGGGAAACCAACCCGATTTGATATTTATCTTGAGCTTTTAGAAATATGGCTTGATATCGCTGTATATAGCCCTCAAAAGGATTATTTTGTGGCTGTTTTTGAAAACATCACCGAGCGCAAGCGGGCGGAGGAAAAGCTGGCAGAGAGTGAGGAAAGGTTCCACACCTCTGTGGAGACCTTGCTTGACGGCTTCGCCATCTTCTCTGCCATCCGCGATGAAGCGGGCCATATCGTAGACTTCCGGTACGAGTACGTCAATGAATCTGGCTGCCGACTGAATAAATGGACCTATGAAGAGCAGGTAGGACATACCCTTTTAGAATTGCTGCCTATGCACAAGGATACTGGCCTGTTCGATGAATACGTGCAGGTGGTAGAGACCGGGCAGCCGTTAGCCAAAGAATCCTTTATCTATGAGGATGTGTTCGGAGGTGGGCAGCGGCTAGCCCGGACCTTCGACTTTCATGCAGTGAAGCTGGGCGATGGTTTTGCTGTGGACTGGCGAGACGTCACCGAGGGCAAGCAGGCTGAGGAGTCTTTACGTCTTCAATCCGAAATTGCAGCTAACATGTCAGAGGGTTTTTATCTTGTCGGAGTTAATGATGGTGTGATCCGCTACGCCAATCCAAAATTTGAGACGATGTTTGGCTATGAACCTGGTGAAATGGTTGGGAAACACGTCTCTATCGTCAACGCCCCTACCGATAAGAGTCCTAAAGATATAGCAAAGGAAATTATGGGAGTTCTAGATAAAGATGGTGTATGGCAGGGGGAAGTAAAAAATATCAAGAAAGACGGAAAACCATTCTGGTGTTCTGCGAACGTTTCCGTGTTTAATCATCCTGAGTACGGCAGAATCTTGGTCGCAGTCCATACAGACATCACCGAGCGCAAGCAGATGGAGGAGATTCAGAAGACTTCCAAGGCTATATCAAGACAGGGACTGGCTCCTCTGGAGGAAAGGTTTCAGAAATATGGCATCGGGCGCTTTAGCGATTCTGAAATAATTGAGCTGTTGCTCTGCCATACTCTACCCCAAAAAGAAGGCAAAAAGCTGGCAAATGAGGTCAATAAGAGATATAAAAACCTCAGGGAATTCATGACAGCTCCTAGCCAGGAGCTAGAGCAAATACCTGGAATGTCCCGTCGTTGTATCCTCTCTTTTAAACTATTATGTGAAGTGCCCAAAGTATTTCTTAAAGAGAAGATTATTGACAAGCCATTTTATAAATCATCCCGGCAGGTTTTTGATTATCTCTACTACTCAATACGAGACCTTGAGAAAGAGGTATTCAAGGTTGTTTATCTGGATAGCCAAAACCAGATTATTGAAACCGAAGACTTGTTTGAAGGGACGCTGGATGGCATCCACATCTATCCCCGCGAGATTGAAGAAGGTGCCATTGAACACAAAGCTACCGGCCTGATTTTTGTCCATAACCATACTTCGGGCGACTGCACGCCCAGTAATAGTGATAAGCAGATAACCAGAGACCTAGTCTTCATCGGCAAGATACTGCAGATTGAGGTCCTGGATCATATCATAATCGGCGAAAATATATACTACAGCTTCGCTGATGAGGGATTGATTGCTAAATACGAAGATGATTTTCTAAATCTAAGGTTGCATAGATTTGCCCTAGTAGGCATGGGACATAAATAACTCTCCATAAACCGTGAAGTTCCTCACTCCATTCTCCTTAAACGACTTGCTTGCCAGACTAGCCGCCTGATACTCCTTGGTGCTAGAATTGTGGCGTGACGCGTTATTTACTTGGGAAAGAAGCAAATGCCTTCGGATGAAACTCTGCAGGGGCACCGAAAGAGGCTGCGGGAAAGGTTCATAGGTTCGGGGCTGGGTGGCTTTCACGACTATGAAGTTGTTGAGCTATTGCTGACCCTGGGTTCACCTCGCCGCAACTGCAAAGAGCAGGCTAAGGAAGCCATCAAGAGGTTCAAAACCCTGAGGGGGGTTCTGGAGGCTTCTCTTGAAGATTTGCAACAGATAAAGGGTATTGGCCCCCATAATGCTTTCGGCATCAAGCTGGTTCAGGAAGTAGCCAGGAGGTTTCTCAAAGAGAGGATAATTGATAGGCCGGTCTACAGGTCGTCACAGGAGATTTTTGACTATCTCTACCATTCAATGAGAGACCTCAAGAAAGAGGTATTCAAGGTTCTTTATCTAGACAGTCAGAATCAGATAATTGATATCGATGACCTTTTTGAGGGGACGATATCGGGTAGTGCCGTCTCTCCGAGAGAGGTTATGGAGCGCGCCCTTAGACATAATACGGTCTCGCTTGTCTTTGTCCATAACCATCCTTCGGGCAATACTGAGCCCAGCCAGAATGATAAGCAGATAACCAGAGACCTGGTCTACGCCGCGGCTATTATGCAGATTAAGGTGCTGGACCATGTCATAATCGGTAATAACCGGTACTTCAGCTTTGCCGCCGAGGGTTTGATTGAGCAGTACGAGCTGGACTTCCTGGGCCTCAAGATGAAGGGGGTTTCCGAGGCCAAAAGAAGGCTCTACCAGGCCAAGCTTTTCGGCGGGCTGGTTGATGATGGCCGAAGGTAACTTTTCCTCTCATCCATCGTTGTATTGTTCAAGAAGGAGGAAGAAGTATGAAAAAGTTACTACCTTTGATGGGGCTAATCCTAACCGCCTGCCTTGGTGCCCGGGTGCAGTAGTACGGTTCAGGCATACACCGACCCGGAGGTGACGGTGGACGTCGGTGCTGATAGTGAATTCGCCATTCTTATCGCCCTTGAGTCTAATCCGAGTACCGGCTATAGCTGGGAGGCAAGCTATGACGAGACCCGGTTGGAGCTGGTGGAAGAGACCTATGAGCTGGGTGAATTTGCCAAGCAGGGCTTGTTTGGCGCCGGCGGCACCGAACTCTTTCGCTTCAAGGCACTGAAGAGCGGTGAGGCAAAGATAACAATGGATTACAAGAGGTCATGGGAAACAGAGGTTCTGGAGCAGAAGGTTTTTACCGTTGAGGTGAAGTAGTCGTCGCTTCCAGTTGGAGGAGGCATCTTTTCATCTCCAGCCCATTGCTGAAACCACCAAGACTACCGTCGTTACTAATTACCCGGTGGCAGGGAACAATAATTGGCAGCGGATTTTTAGACAGGGCTTGCCCGATTGCCCGCGCCGCCCCGGGCTTAGCCACCTTCTTCGCCAGCCAGCCATAGCTTCTGGTCTCGCCATAGGCCATCAACCTGGTTGCCTGCCATACCTCTCGTTGGAACGGCGTCGCCGATGACAGGTCAAGCTCGTCAGGGAACGATACTTTATGACCGTTAAAATAGTCCTTGAGCCGCCTGGCTAGGTCCCGGAATCGTTCGGGAGAGGGGGTAGCCTGCTCTATCGCCTCGCCAATGGAGTCGAGTGCTTCCTGAGCCGAGCTCCGGGGCAGGGTAACGCTCACCAGCCCCCTTGCCGAGCCGAGGATTGCTACCCAGCCCTTACCGGTGTTAAAGACGTGGTAGTAGTATTCCATAGTTTGTTCCCTTAATAGGCTCATTCTTGACTATAGTGGTTCTGGTAATAGCCTGAGGTGGTTCTTAGGCGAAAGCCGTATAATTATCGCCCTATGCTATGAGTCAGGAGGCTTGGTTGGTTGGCGGCGGCGCTGGATATAAGCCGCCAGAAATATCAGGGCGATGCCAACAATAATACTGACCACTATCTTAATCAGCTGTGGCATATCCATACTCAGAAAGAACCCGTAGGTAAAAATGCCGGTCACTACAGAAAGACCGTAGGCAATGTTATGAGCTCTAATCTGTCTCACTTTTAACTCCCCTTTTACTGCCCGGTAAATCAGCCAGCCAATGAAACCAAAAAAAGCAGCCGTTATAGCTAGGGATATCAGTCCAAATACTATCTCCATCTAGCTACCACCCCAGCTTTTCAAAATATTTTCCCAGGAAGGCGAACATAGCTGCCGTTAGCAGTAGAGAAAGCAGTTTGCCTGCTTCAGACAGATACCGCACATATTCTGCTGCCAGGTAGCCGATGCCAGCTATGCTGAACAGAATGCCAAAACCATATAATATATATACCAGCCTCATAGGCTACTCCTTTTAATTATCTTGTCGGAAGAATCGGCATTTTGTTGAAATCGGATGGAGTGCTTAGATATAGGATTATCCTGCGTTCTAGTTCGCCCCTCTTTATAATTACCGTATATTCATAACCCTGCTCTGGAGGAACCGGCTCCAGTTCGGCAGTATCTACCACCCATTCCAGCTGTCCCTTGTCAAAAGAAGCTACTTCTATCTCCTGGGATATTAAGTCTTTCACCTTCTGCTGGCTGCGCCACACTGATACTTCAACGTCCGCTGAGTAGCTTGAAAATTGGCGGTTGTCAACCTCGTAGCGGAAAAATACAGTCTCTCCATAGTTTACGCTTATTGACCAAGGGTAAGGGTAGTCTTGTAACCAGAAGTCGGCCTCAACCTTCTCCTCCCTTTCTCCGGCAGTTATATAGACAGTATCATAGACACCCAGATAGCCGTCAACAATGAATATAGCTATAAGGCCTAGAAAGCAGGCTAGAGCTAGATATAGGGATATATTTCTTAGCCTGGCTACCATAAGCTAGACCCCCTATGCGCTGAGAACTAATTTATATAATACCACAGAGTCATCAAAAGAGCGATTTGCTTTAAACCTTTATCTTATACTTCTCTGGCTAGCGTCAGCCCCCACACCGAGCTGGCGCCGGCAGACTTCAGGGCTGTGGCGCAGACATCGAGGGTAGCCCCGGAGGTAGCCACGTCGTCGATGAGTATTATCTTTTTATCTCTCAGGTCTCTCAGGTTGCTATGGCAGGTAAAGGCGTTGGCGACGTTGCTTCGCCTCTGGCTGACGGAGGTGGCTCTGGTTTGAGGGGCTGCCTGGCGCTGGCGGGTAATACAGTTTGCCATTACCGGTAACCCGACCAGCTTACCCAGCTCCTTCGCCAGTAGATGGCTCTGGTTATAACCGCGCTCTCTCAGCCGTCTGGAGTGGAGCGGCACCGGTACCAGCACCTCTCCGGGTACAGGGTTGGTGCTCAGGTAGTTGCTTAGCAACTCAGCCAGAGGCCCGGCTATATATCTCAGGTTGTTGTATTTGAACTGGTGGATAGCCTGGCGTATTACCCCTTCGAAGCGGAGCGGCGAGCGGATGCCGTCTATATCGTGCTGGTGGCTCAGACAGGTGGGGCAGGGCTTACCGTCCGGCTGGGGCGTGCCACAGCGGCGACAAATCGGCGGGGTGATTCTGGGCAACGTACCCCGGCAAACGGGACAGATAAGGTCACCCTCTTTGCCACAGCCCAGACATCGGCTGGGAAATAAGAGATCCAGTGCTGTCCTCCCTAGTCTAACTAACTGAGGAAGCACCCTCACCCCCCGTAATCGGTTTGGCTTTTAATGCTAGGCGTTCTGCCGGGAGCGAATACCGCTCGACCCGCTCATAATTGGTTCGTTCAGGTAGATATCGCCGTTTCTTATTTTTAGGTTAAAACCACAGTCAGGGTTAGTGCATACCCATGCTTTGTAGAGCAGAGAAGACCCCTGACTGCCAAAATCAGAAAGGGGTACCAGGTCTCCGGTGCTACACTTCTGGCACTTGGGGAAATTGAGCTGTTCCACTAGGTCCACCTCCCAGCCGAAATTTTTATCTTAAGAGTATACACCAGTCGGCTGATTTTTAGCAAGGGGTTAACGACTTAGCGATGTGAGAGAGTGGCTTTGCCTTTAACTGGATTTCTTCGAATCAGAATTATATGCCAATCACCATAGCAATATATACCTTGGAAAGTTGAGCCACACAAGAATCCATAAGTGATGATTGGACTCAAGAAGTGGACACCGGTTAAGAAACTGATGCCCAAAATCCACAGGGAGTAAAGCCAATGATGAAGATGGATTTTCCAACTTCTAAAAGGTATGAGAACTGAGCCTAGTTTGCCTTTTTCTCCAACAGATTTACCTGCCAGGTACTTACTCGTCAGAAAACCTAGAAGCAGGCTTAAGACAAGAAGATAGCCAAGCATAATTAGAAAGATTATTGCTGATAGGAGAGCAATTATCCTTTTCTTCATCATCTATTTTTAGAGTCAAGTTGGAGGATTCTTATCCAGTCTGGCGGAGCTTAACCGGCTGTAGATGGCGCCTTCTCTGCTTAGCTGGCTCTTTATAAGGCTGACGGCCTCAACCTTAAAGCTATAGCTTGCCTCGAGCCTGGTGCCGGCGATAAGCTCGCCGAAGCGTTGCCGCTCGTCTGGCGATGCCTCGTTGCCCACTCGTGCCAGTGTCAGATGTGGTGAGAAGGGTCGCTTTTCGGTGGCAAAGCCCAGCTGGGACAGGCTGGTCTCGAGGAGACGGTGGAGCTTTTTTATACTGTCCAGCTCCCCGCCCAGCCCGACCCATACCACCTGGACCCGTTTCAGGCTGGGGAAAGCGCCCAATCGCCCGACTTCAAGCTGAAAGGGTGAGATTTTAGCGGCGCTCTCGGTTATTGCCCGGGTTATGGCGTTAATCTTGGGTACGGGAACGTTGCCCAGGAACTTCAGCGTCAGGTGCATACCTTTGGGGTCGACCCACTTTATCCTTGGCTTATCCACCCTGAAGTTCGCCTGCAGTCTGACCAGCTCCAGCTTCAGCTCTTCGGGCAGCTCGATGGCGATAAAAGAACGGACTTGCTCCATATTTAACAACCCCTCACCCTTTTAATCCATAATTACTAACCCCATAGTTACCAAGCAGTCTTACCCGTAATGCCCAGCAGCCTTTTGGCGTTACCGGCTAAAATCTGGTTTTTCGTTTCCCCGGGCAGGTCAAGGGATTCTACCTCCTCGATTAATCGCTCCTGTGGCAGCAGGGGGTAGTCGCTACCGAGTAGTATCTTGTCGCCGCCGACGAGCGCCACGACCTGCCTGTATATCTGTGGGCTGTAGAGGAAGGGCGAAGCCGCGGTGTCGAAGTAGACGTTGGGCATGGCCTTTTTTACCTCGGGCATCAGGGCGTAGAAGGGTAAGCCTCCCCCCCAGTGGGAGCAGACGATGGTTAGCTCCGGGTGGCTGGCGATGAAGGGATAGAGTATTTCCGGGGTGACCGCTCCCTTGCCTGAGTAGATGTGGCCTACCGGCTCGGAGGAGTGGGTGAGCAGAATCAAGTTGTACCTGCTCAGCATATCGGTAAAGGGTGCCATCAGCTCCTCATCGCCCAGGTCGAGCATCTGTATATCGGGTCTTATTTCGCCGACCCCCTTTATACCCCCCTTGGCACAGCGCTCGAGCTCGTCCAGCGCCGCCTGGAGCGACCGCGGCTGGACACTACAGAAGCCGACCAGCCGGTCGGGGTAGCGGGCAATCGATTCCAGGATGTAGTCGTTGGTTTCCACGCATAGTTCGTGAGTAGTCCAACCGATATTGAGAATGACGGAAACATCAACGCCAGCCTTGTCCATGCTATCGATGAGCTCGTCGGTGGTCGTCAGCTTGGTGTCTTTACCGGAGTAGAGGATGGCGAAGCACGGGTCGCTGTCGATGTACTTGCTGCGGTTTTTCTTTATCTGCGGCGGGAAGACATGGGTATGAAAATCGATAATCATAGCTAAATGATAGCAGAATGCCCGTAATGCTTCAAATACGGTGGCTTGACTATGGGGCAAGTGGTAATAGCTAGGCCTGCCTTAAGTAGCGGATGATTTCCCCCAGTTTGGGTGTCTTACCATGCATAAGCAGAAACGTGCGGAATATCTTGGCTGCCAGCACCAGCAGACCGAGAATGGTGGCTACCATCAGTATCATGCTGACTGCAAGCTGCCATATCGGGATATCGGTTAAGCCCATCCTCAGCATTACCGTTATCGGGGCGGTAAAAGGAAAAATGGTTAGGACCTGGGCAATCACATTATTGGGATTCTCCATAATAAATGCAACCATCCAGAAAGGAATTACCGCCGGTAAGATGAACACCATTGATAGCTGCTGGCTTTCGCGGGCGGTAGCGCCTATAGAGCCAGCTCCGGCCATGACGACGGCAAAGAGCAGGTAGCCGAGGATAAAATAGATAACGCCGAGCACCAGGAAATCGGCCGGTATCTGTAACGAGCTCAACATGCCGCCAATAGTCGAGGACGCCATCCCCGCCAGAAACCTGGCTGATATTAACCAGACGAGTATCTGCAGCAGCCCGGCGGCACCGAGCCCAAACACCTTACCGGTAATCAACTGCCTGGGAGATACCGATGACAGCAGGATTTCCATTACACGGTTCTCTTTTTCCTCCCCCAATCCCTGCAGCAGGAAACCGGAAGAAGTAAAGATAGCCATTATCAGCAGGATGCTGAAGATATAGGGCACGATGAAAGCGGAGAAGCCGCCCTGCTCCGGGGAGACCTGGCCGCTTTCATCCAGGGTTATGCTGTTGAGTGCCAGGGGGTATTGCACCCGCTCTACCACCTGGCTATCGGTTTCTTCTGTCAGCAGGTTGCTGACGAGGAAGTTCTTTATCGCCTGCCAGACGGCGTCCGGCGGCTCCAGCTCCCTTTCCAGCGTATACCGGGTAACGACACCGCTGGTTAGATAGTCCTGGGGTATGATGAAATACTGGTCTATATCTCCGGCCAATAGTGACTTGGTGGCTTTATCCTCATTTACCTGGGGCACAAGGGTGACATCTAGCTGGCTGGTGTAGTCGTCAAAGCCTCCCACCTGGTCGACATAGCCGATTTCTATCACCTCCGCCACCGGCGGTCCGCCCATATCCTGGATTACCTGGAAGCCCACTATAGCCAGCAGGGCTATCAGGGGGAAAGCAACGGTCATTATGATAAAAGACCTTCGTTTCAGCGTCTTGGAGAACTCGTGCTTCAGTATAATCAGCGTCTTATTCATTGTCTTCCCCGGCTACCTGGATGAATATCTGGTGAAGGGTCGGTGTGGTTACCTCGAAGCGGTTGACGGCAATCCCCTGGTTTACTATCTGCTTCAGCACCTGCTGGGGTGGAGTCTTGCCGTCCAGAAACAGCTCTATGTATTTGCCTTCCTGCCGGCTGTTTACCACCCCGTCCAGCTCGCCGAGCTTGCCCTCGATACCGACCAGGACGGAGTTATTGCGGTATTTATTCTTGATATCGGCTAGCTTGCCGTAGAGGACGCTGCGGCCCCGGTTTATCATCAGTATCCGGTCGCAGAGCTCCTCCACCTGGTTCATCTGGTGGGTGCTCAGGATAAACGCCTTGCCCCGGCCCCTCAGCTCCAGGATTATCTCCTTGAGCAGTTCGGTATTGATAGGGTCCAGCCCGGCGAAGGGCTCGTCCAGGATTATCAGCCGCGGGTCGTGGATAATGGTTGCCAGGAACTGGATAAGCTGCCCCATGCCCCGGCTGAGTTCCTCTATCTTCTTGTTCTTGTGGGCCAGCATGCCGATCCGTTTCAGCAATTCTTCCGTCCGACTGTTATCTACCTGGCAACCCTTCAGCGCCGCTAGGTAGGTGAGGGTCTCCATAACGGTCAGCTTCTTATAGAGGCCTCTCTCCTCGGGCAGGTAGCCGATTTTGTCCTTGGTGTCCTCGCTTAGCCTCTCCCCCAGGATGCGGATTTCGCCCGAGTCGGGCTTGATGATGTCCATCATCAAGCGGATGGTGGTCGTCTTGCCGGCTCCGTTGGGCCCGATGAGACCGAATATCTCCCCCGGCGATACGCTGAAGGAGATATCGTTGACTACCGACTTTCTGCCGTAGGTTTTAACGACATTATTGACTTCGGTTACAGTAGTGGCTTGTACACCTTCCATAGTTCAAATCGGGTTGGCAGGATTATACTTCCTGCTCTCTTGTCCCCTCTTCGGCGGGCGTTTTGGCTTCCTCCGTTACCGCTTCGGCGGCTTCAGCTTCTATTTCTTCCGCTACTTCTTCTTTCTCCACCGCTACCTTTATCCGGCTGATCTTGACCACCAGCTGGTCAGGGTTGGTGGTTATGGTGATATCCGGGTCGAGGGCGATGTCGCTGACATGGATTGCCTGCCCCGCCTCTTCCAGGGGGCTTAGGTCGATATCTATCTGAGGGGGTATTTTATCTGGCAGGCAGGAAACACCCAGTTGTGTTAACAGTTGCTCGATTATGTTTTCCCTGGACTTTGCGGCCGGGGCTTCACCCACCAGAACTATGGGAATATCAGCCGTTATCTTTTCCGTTTTATTTATCTGGTAAAAATCGACGTGGAGCAGTTGTCTGCTGAGATTGTCTCTCTGAATCTCTCGTATGAAAGCGCTTCTGGGCTTCTTCTCGGCTTCGATGTTGATGTCGATGAGCCGGGTGGTGCCCCCCTGGGCGATAATGCGCTGGAGCTCGGCGGTGTTGCACTGCAGAGCCAGCGATTTAATACCGTGCCCGAAGATATGGGTCGGGGTGATACCCTGCCGTCGCAGGAAGCGCGTCTTCTTGCCCGTAATATCCCTCTTGACTGCCTTTAGGTTCAGATTGGTCACTTTGTCTCCTTTCAGGTGTTATTAAAGCAAAAACGGCCAAAAAAATCAATTCGCAGGTTGGCTGACGGCCATAAGAGATAGGACCCATTGACAGCACTCCCCTTTGACCAGGCTTTGTCTACACCATGTCCAGTGCTGACTTACCTTGCTACTGTATATCGCTAGACCAGCCCCCAGTCGCGGTAGCCCTGTTGAATGATGGACAGGTACTCCGGCGACGGTTTGGTTTCCTCTGATTGTCTCGATTTGATGTAGGTTATGGCTTCTACCGGCTCGCCAGTGTCCCGGTATACGGTCACCTTCAGCCGGCTATAGTTACCGGGGCAGTCCTCGAACCTGTCCAGCCGCGCCAGGTCGATGTCCGAGATTTCATAGACTGTCCCCAGCACCTTGTCCCTCCTGGATAGCTTGATGCTGGCTACGCCGCCCCGCCACTGCCGCGACCAGCCGGTAAATATCAGTTTGTAGTTGGGCAGTTCGGCGGTGAATCTGGGCTTGCTGCCCGGGCAGTGCTCTGCCATTTGTTTCTTATTAAGGTGGGTGTTATAAGCGAAGTAATACATAGCCCTGTTATTTGTTATCGGGTTATTGTAAAGAGTAAAGTATCGCCAGTATACCGATAACGATGAGCCAGCTACCGATGACGTAGGCGATAAGCCTGGGCCAGACGATTATTACTATACCGACGAGTATGCTTATAATGCCGCCGATTACTCCACCGATTGCCAGGTCAAACATATTGCCCCCTTTTTATGTTTTGGGTATTATAACCGTTTTGAGCTATATTAGCCAGAGTTTGACAATATCTATTCAGGTGTTTATAGTGGACATCAGGGGGCTTATCATCAATGAAGTTGCACGATGAGCCGATTGAGATTGACCATTTAAGCAGGCTGAATGAGTATGGCCCCGATGACCTTTTTATCTGCTGCGCCAGTTTCGAGGAAAGGTGCCTGCAAAGCGCCTATAAGACGGGTATCGGCTTCCGGGTCAGGTTCAGCATAATATTCGTCATTGAGGAGCCTTTCTATAAAAAGCAGGTTGACGACAACCTGTTTAAGTTGCAGGCTGAGCTGGGGAAGAGGACCTCTGAGGGCGTCTTCGTCATCAGATGCCAGCGGGACAACCCGATTGAGGGCATTACCCAGCTCAAGAATATCTGGGGGCGGTGCCGGCCTAAAGACTCGGATGAATCGTTTATTACCATTGACATTAGCGGCTTCACCAAAATCTACCTGCTGGAACTGCTTCATTTCCTGGTTGCCGAGCAAAACCTGGGAATCCCGCGCATCATTCACACAACGCAGACGTATTCGCCGACCAAGCTTACCCGTGGAGTCGAGCAGATTTCTACAGTGCCTAACTTCTTCGGCACCATTTCCTTCGAGAAGCAGACTATACTTGTCCTGTTTCTGGGTTTTGAGCCGGAGCGTTCCCTTACCGTGTGGAAGCACTTTAATCCGGCGAGAACGATAGCCCTGATAACCAACCCACCGAGAAACAGCAATCCCGATTACCTCAAGTACGCCCGGAAAAACAATTCCTCCCTTATTTCTAAGCCTACCGTCGAGGTGAGGGATGTCCCCGCCGATGACCCCTATGCCGCCCGGAATGTACTCGAGGGCATCTATCACGAGGTCAGGGATTCTTTCAATATGGTAATCGGCCCCTTTGGCACCAAGCCGCAGACTATAGGCGTCTTTCTCTTTTGCCTGGAGCACCCCAAGGCTCAGGTCGTTTATTCTTTCCCGGTTAATTATACCAAGTCCTACCTGCGGCGAAAGCCGGGTCGTACTTTATTACTACCCCTGGCGCCAGTAGTCAAGGCTTAGCTTGGTAACCGGGCTGGCTAGATAGATATTTATAGTACCATCGTCCTATTTTTACAGGGTCTCTAGCTATGGAGTCCCGCCCCTTTCCCTGTAGGGGCTTGACATTATAGCCAGCAATGGTTTATCCTTGCTGGCAAAAAGGGAGGTAACCCGATGCAAGGCTATTGTATGAAGTGTCGTACCAAGAGAGAAATGAAGGATGCCAAGGCGATAACTATGAAGAATGGTCGGCCGGCAACACAGGGGGTCTGCCCTGTATGCGGCACCAAGATGTTCAAAATAGGTAAGTGCTAGAGCCCGATAACTGGGCATTATAAAGAGGCCAGGCCTGTCCTGAGTGGGAGTGTCAGGCCTCTTTGGTTAAGACATAAATCGGTATTCACACCCTTGACAATCAGGCCTATTGACTATACACTTGTCAATACCTATGTCAGACCGGGGTATGAATATAGCGCAGACTGCCAAAAAGCTGGGGGTATCGGCCAGAACGGTCAGGCGTTACATCAAGGCTGGTAAGATCCAGGCTGAGCTGGTAAGTGGCCATTTCGGAGAAGAGTACCGAATCCTGGAAATACCCCCGGAGCTGTGCCCGACCGAGCGTGAAGGTGAAGCCTCGAGCCCTGGTCAAGCCCCTGGTCAAAACCTTGGCCAGGCCATAGACATCATCAGGGAGCTTCAGGAGAAGAGCATGGCTCTAGCTGCCCAGCTTGGTGTTGCCACGGAGCGTATCAGGAATCTGGAGAGCAAGATAAAGCTTCTGGCCGCTCCCAAACCGCGCTGGTGGCAACGACTTTTTGCCAGGTGGGCTAAATAAGGGGGCTAGGCTGTCTGGTGGGGCATGCCTGGGAAGCCGTAGGATTGATAATCGGCTGATTAGAGAGGCTTGGTATAGTTTCCCTCACTGGTGTGGCGTACCAACCCCTGCCTGGTTCTTATGAAATGGGTGAAGCCGACCAGACAGGGCAGCCCGATACTGTAGCTGACAAGCAGACCGGGGACCCCCAGCCACCAGCATATCAGTGGTAGCGGAACAAACATCACCGCGCTGGCTTTAATTACGTTCCTGGTTTTAAGCAATACAATGGCGGCGGCACTGCCTACTATGAAAATCGGTTGAGTGGCTATGGTTAGCAGTACACCAATCGTGGTGCACTCGCCACGCCCACCCCTGAAGCCGAGGAAGATAGGCCAGTTGTGCCCGATGACGGCGGCGGTGCCGGCCAGCAGGACCGATGCCTGGGATAGACCGGCAATCTGGGCGATAAGGATAGCCAGAATCCCCTTTACGGCGTCGATGATACCTACAGAAAGCCCTGTCCTGGCTCCGAGCTGGCGGAAGGCGTTCTGGGCGCCCATATTGCCGTCGCCCATCTGCCGGATGTCCTTGCCCTTAATCAGGCGCCCGGCGATATAGGCGGTGGGTATGGAGCCCAGCAGGTAGCTCAGTACGATTATCAAAAAGGGCATGGCGGTTCTCTTACTATTCCATGGTGCCGGGGGTGGGACTCGAACCCACAAGGATTGCTCCGGCGGATTTTAAGTCCGCTGCGTCTGCCTATTCCGCCACCCCGGCTCAAAGCTAATATTTATAATGTGGGTGTCAAAAAGGTGTCAGTTTGTTTTTCACCCCTTCCGGTAGTATCTCGTTTAACAGTTCCATAGCCTTTTCCTGCATCCCTGAGAGGACGTGATCATAGGTTTGCAGGGTGAAAGCTACCGAGGCATGGCTTAGAGCCTCACTAATCACCTTAGCGGGGGCGCCTTTCATTAACATTAAACTGGCGAACGTATGTCTCAAATCGTGAAACCTCACCCCTTCAATACCCGCCTTTTTGGCTATTATAGCAAAATCATGGCTTAACATACTAGGGTCTAACGGCTTCCCCCCAGGACTGGCAAAAACCAGGTCATCCAGAGTAAGCCGCTTGCCCAACTGCAGGTAAAGCCATTCCCTCTCTGCCTGGTACTCTCTCAAGAATAATGTCAACTTGGGGGTCATGGCGACGCGCCTTCGGGAGTGGCTTGTCTTTGGCTCTTGTAAAAAAGGGTAGAAACTCAAGTAAGTGTGAGGGCTTCCTCAGAATGTGGCGTCTCTCCTCGGGAAAGAGCTGTTAAAAGAACTACCTGTTGTTATTTCCAATTTGCCCAATTGGCTACTGAGGTAATAAAGCAAGCTTTCGTGCAATGTTAAACAATTTGGACTAATGCGTAGTATATATGCCTGCGTATTTAGGTACTTTTCCTCATCCCTCAACTTTGATAGATAAAGGGTCAATAGACTCTTCTATATCTGCTGTGTCTCATCACCTGGTCTATTAACTCCCTATCCCAAAGACCTTGCTCAACAATTCGAGTAAGTACCGTTGTATCAAGCTGTTTGTGGGTTACTTCTTGAAGTAGTAGGGTACAATACAGGACCACCAAAATTCCAAAGGGAGTACATCTGGGGAAAAGAGGATTGGAAGTTCCTATCTGATGGTTTGCTCCGGTGTAAATCTTTCCTGAACATTTGTTCCCCCTTTACGATATTATAACTGGTATCGTTTTCAGGGGGCAGGCCAAAGGCATACTAGAAAAGTACGTATCCTTCCCTCGATAGAGACTTTAAGAAAGCAATACAGTCTTCTTCTATCTTAGGCCTTGCGGCATCGTATTTTTTGGATAGCTCACGGGCGATCTGTTGTATATTTTTTCTACCATCACAGAGGGCAAGAATCTCTTCAATTAGCAAACTAACAGGATAGAGCTTTCCAGAAACAGGGTCGAAGATTACAGAGGTGGCACTGGGATATGCAGCCACATTTTTGTTATTAGCAATATTATTTGAGATATCCATTATATTAAATCTAAGTTTGTCCAATACTACATTGTGCTTTATTCTCGGTACCGACTTCCGCGTGATTTCTTTTTCAGGTTTCATCTTGGCGGTGCTCACCCCGCCTACTGATCTTAAGAAGGGATCACTTCCTTCGAAA
>SDBU01004924.1_pt1 | contig 16165 bp, 13 predicted proteins | sample 2277071 | NCBI WGS metagenome assembly SDBU01 (sample SAMN10397929, study PRJNA504765) | marine sediment metagenome | isolation source: marine sediment core GS08_GC12, 126 cmbsf | place: Arctic Ocean: Gakkel Ridge, Loki's castle | collected 2008
GGGAAGCGTGGAGTCGATAGCCTCTCCCGGCCAGCTCCTCCGCCCCACCCCGCTCTCTGTCGATCAGTACCACCACATCCTCTATCACCAACCCCGCCGGGAGCAGGGACTCGGCCGCCTCCAGCTTGCTGCCACCACTGGTGATCACGTCATCCAGCAGCACTACGCGCTCGCCCGAACGGTACTCCCCCTCGATCGATCGCCTTGTGCCATGAGCCTTGACCTCACGTCTGGGGTAGATAAGGGGGTCGCCCGTCTGCAGCGCCAGGGCGGTGCCGATGGGCAGCCCTGCGTAGGGGATGGCCGCGATCCTGTCATAGTGCAAGGGGCGCAGCAACCGTGCATAGCTTCGCGCCACCTGGGCCAGCAATCGAGGGTAGGTGACCAGGAGCCGCAGATCCACGTAGATCGGCGAGCGCGCGCCCGACTTGAGCACAAAGTCGCCAAAGCGGATGCAGCCGGCCTCGAACAGGGCGCGAGACAGTGCCCTGAGCTTCGGGGGAAGCTCTCTCGCGGCGCGCTCGCGAACCCTCTCTCGCACCTGGTCACGCGTGAGTCTGATGCGGTCTCGAAGGGCCATGGCGGCAAGGCGGGAATCCTGGGCATAGAGAATGCCGCGAGAGGAGTTGACGATCACGCCCATGCCATCGGGACGAAGCCCGGCCCGGAGGACCGCCTCCAACTCGCCTCCCTGTGCGCCCACTCCCGGCACCAGAAACCAGGCATTGGCCCATTGGGCGCGCACGTCGGCGATGGCATCCGGGTAGGTGGCACCCATGACCAGGCCCAACTCCCCGCTGCCAGCCCACCCTTTCGCGAGCTGTGCGACGTGGCGATACAGCGGCTCACCGTCTTGAGACCAATCCTGCACCTCGCCCGCGCTCGGATTGGAGGTCTTGCAGAGGACAAAGACGCCCTTGTCCTCGTAGGCCAGAAACGGCGCCACGCCGTCCGCGCCCAGGTAGGGATTGACCGTGATCGCATCCACGCCCCAATGCTCGAAGGCACCTCTGGCATAGGCTGAGGCGGTCGTCGCGATGTCGTTCCGTTTGGCGTCGAGAAGCACGGGGATACCGTCGGGTATGTAGTCGAGCGTGTCGCGCAGGGCGCGGAGACCCTCTTCGCCCAGGGCCTCGTAGAAGGCGATGTTGGGCTTGTAGATGCAGGTCAGGTCGGCGGTGGCATCGATGATGGCCCTGTTGAAATCGGCCACCGTGGCATAGCGCGGTGGAATACGGTTTGGCCGAGGGTCCAGACCCACGCACAGCAGGCTGTCCCGCTTGCGAATAGATGCCTCCAGCTTGCGCCAAAAAGTCATAGCCGTTCCCTACGCCTTCCCCAGCACTGCCGCCAGCAGGGCCATGCGAATGTACATGCCGTTCTCCATCTGCCTGAAGTAGGCTGCCCGGGGGTCGCCGTCCACATCGTAGTGGATCTCGCCGACGCGGGGCAAGGGGTGCATGAGCACCATGCGCTCCTTGCCCCGCCCCATCAGTTCTGGGGTGATCTCATAGTAGTTCTTCACCGCTTCATACTCGCTCAGGTCGCCGAAGCGCTCCTTCTGCACGCGAGTGACGTAGAGCACATCGACGGTCTCGATGACTTGCTCCAGGGTATCGGTCTCGGTCACTGCGCGACCTGCTGCCAACAGCTCCCCCTTGACCTCGCTGGGGAGACGGAGGTTGCCCGGCGAGACGAAGGTGAGTCGGGTGTCGTACATGCGCAACAGGCGAGCCAGCGAATGCACGGTGCGTCCGTTCTTCAGATCCCCCACCAGGGCCACGTGCAGGCCGTCGATGGTGCCCAGCTCGGTATGGATGGTGTAGATGTCCAGCAGCCCTTGGGTAGGATGCTCACCCACGCCATCCCCCGCGCTGATGACCGGCTTGCTGGCATAGCGCGCCGCCACCTCAGAGGCGCCCACCTCCGGGTGCCGAAGCACGATCACGTCGGCGTAGCACTCCAGGGTGCGAACCGTGTCGGGCAGCGACTCCCCCTTGCTCACCGAGGAGTATTGCACGCCATGAATGGGGATCACCGACCCGCCCAGGCGGACCATGGCAGCGATGAAGGATGAAGAGGTGCGCGTGCTGGGCTCGTAGAACAGGTTGGCCAGCACGTGTCCCTTGAGCAGGTCGGTCGCTCCCACGCGCTTGACGATGCCGCGCATCTCGTCGGCAACGCGAAAGATATAGCTCAGGTCTTCGCGCGAGAACTGCTTCACCGAGACGATGTCGCGTCCGTAAAAGCTGGTGCGCAGGTCGGGTGCCAGTCCAACGATCTTTTGGCCGTTCACGTTCGTTGCCATGGTTTGCCTCTCCTTTCGTGGTTGGCCTGACGTGGGTCTCAGGTTGAACGGTATCTCATGAAGCCTTGATCTGCTCGATCACCCAGTCGAATACCTCTAGAAACTGGGCCAGCGCGCGTCCGTCGCTCAGAACAGACAGGCGAATGCGGGGACGTCCTGTGATGGCGTCGGTGGGCAGCTCTATCGAAGGAATGGCATTGAGCCGATCGAAGAGCTCCAACCGTTTGGCCTCGTCATCAAATGGTGCCCTCATAAACCTGAATGGGATTTCTACCCGGCCCCACGTCCACACGGCAAAGCAATGGTTCGAATTGCCCTGATGGTCTAGCGTCAAATAGCATGAACCAACACGCGCGGCCTTTCCCCACTGCAATCTCAGTGAGTTACTCTTTCCCCAATCAACCAGCTTCTTCGCCACGTTCGCGGCCGTTTGACCATGACGTGCCGCAATGTCGCCTATGAGAGTAGCCTCATCCCACTTGAGCGGAGGCGGAGGTGGTGGGGGCTGCCCGATCACTCGCGGCACCAACGTCCTCAGGTTCTCCCCCGCATACTGCTTGATCTCGACGGCCAGCACCTCTGCGGGATCCATCTGGCGATTGAGGAACTCGACGATGCGCTGCAACTCTGCGGGTATCTCGTCAGCCACAAAGATCATCCGCAGCTTGCCAGCCCGGAGATTCTCCCTGACTCGCTGCCAGAAGCCTTCAGGGTCAGCCTCCTCTTCTCCCAAGAGACTCGCGATTTCGACCTCGGGATCCAAGGCCTGTTTCTCGCAGTTCGCCTCAAAGCTGGCACGCAGTGCGTCAACCTGCCAGTAGGCCGTGCCGTTGGCGGCATAATCGAGCATCTGCCCCACCACCTCGCGGCGAATCCGCGAGTCGGTGCTGCGCTTGACCTCCACCAGCGTCGGTATGGCGTCCTGGTCTACAAAGAGGTGGTCGATGGCCCAGTGATCCGCCCCATACTCCTCTCCCGGGATTCCCACCTCACGCGAGACCAGCAGCCATCGCCTGGGCGCAGCCGCATCGATCTGCCCTCCCGCCAACAGATTGGGATACCTGGCCAGCAGCTCTTGCAGCTTCTCCTCCGAGCCATAGGGCTGCTCGCCCATCTCGACCAACTGGCCATCATCTTGGATGAGAAACACTCCACCAGTCATAGTCAGACGTCCTCCTTGTCCATCGCTCATCCAGCCAACCCCACTCCCACACCCCCTCCCCGTGAACGGGTCGAAGATCCGGCGAAGCCGGGCAGGGGGCCGGGAGGAGGGGTAGATGTTCACCGCCCCAGCCTCTCCCCATACCCCGGCTCCACCAACACTCTCCCCCCCTCCCACACCGTGCACCCTCGCAGGCGCACGCGCAGCACCCTCCCCATCGCCCACTTTCCGGCGAAGGGCGACCAGGCGCATCGGGTACGGTAGCCTCCCAGCGGTAACCGGTAGCGCGCACCCATCTCCACCTCCACGCCACTGTCGTCCGGCGCGCACAGCCCATAGATGCGCAGGGGATTGTGATAGGTCAAGTCGATCATGCGCTCCAGGGTCAGGCGCTCCTCGTCCACCGCCCGCAGCAGCAGCGGCAGCATCGTCTCCAGGCCAGGGACGCCCGGCGGCGGATTGGCGGAGTCCTTCTCGGCCCGGGTGTGAGGCGCATGGTCGGTGGCGATGATGTCTACCAGATCGAGTCGTCGCCAGAATAGCGCCACGTCTGCCGGGGAGATCAGCGGCGGCTTCATCTGCCCATACGCCCCCAGGCGAGGGAGGTCATCCGTCGAGAGGAAGAGGTGGTGCGGCGTGACCTCGCAGGTCACCCGCACGCCTCGCTGGCGCGCACGCTCGATGCGCAGCAGATCGTCTGGATGGAGCACGTGGCACACGTGCAGGCGCTGGCCGTAGCGGTGGGCCAGGGTCAAGGCGACGTCGACGGAGTCGCTTTCGGGCCGCTTCGCGGCATCTTCGCGCAGCTTCGCTGCACCTTCGGCGTGAACGGCTATGGGACCGGGACCGGGCCAAGCCTCGAACGCCCTGGCCAGCGATTCCGGCTCTCTGGTGGTGAGATCGCCAAAGGTCTCATCCAGATAGAGCTTGAGCCCCACAGCCTGGCCGCCGAGCTCGAGGAGGGGAGCGATGTGCCGCCCATCGTAGCCAAGAAAAAGGCCGTAATCGCTTACGGCCTTCCGCTTAAAGATCTCCCGCTTCTGGAGAAACGTTCGCCTGTCCAGAGTGGGCGGTGTGTTGTTGGGCATGTCCAATACGGCGATGACCCCCCCGGCCAATGCGGCCACCGTTCCCGAATAGGCATCCTCTTTGTGGGTGGCCCCGGGATCGCGCAAGTGCACGTGCGCGTCAATGATGCCGGGTAGAGACAGGGAAACCATCTGGCAGCAGTTCACCTCGTCTGGCAGGCTGCGACGCAAGCACGTCGTTGGATCGAGTGGCGGGTCACGACCGCTTACTCACCCAGTATACCATGCCGGTGAAGCTCACGCAAGTGATTCCGGTAGAGTGGCGGTGCCCCAACGAGTCGGATTCGCCCACCGCCGATGGAGAATCTGCCAAGCCAGCGAGACCGACAGGCCCAGCATCCCGCCCGTGATGGTCCTGTTCCTCGAATCGGGGCTACTTGTGTACGATGACCCACGTTCCTGGGTTAGCTTGAGTGGCCCGTACCTCTTTGACGTTGGGCGGAACCTTGGGGTCAGACCACTCGTAGAGCCACTCGGCGTCCTCGAGCCTCAAGTTGACGCACCCGTGGCTGGTGGGGGTGCCCCACTTGTCGTGCCAGTAGGCCCCGTGCAGGGCAAACCTGTAGATAAAGTACATCACATGGGGCACGTTGGGCAGATAGTACCCGGGGCCAGTCATGAGCTGCGACTCGATCTTGTGCTGGATGCGGAACTTGCCCACCCGGGTCGGCGTGTAGCCCTTCCCACTGGAGATCGGCGCCGTGTATACCAGGGTGGTGCCTTCGTAGGCAGCCAGAGATTGCTCGGTCAGGTTCACCTCGATCCACTTCTCGTTCAGGGGCAATGGCAGGAACTTTTGCGTCACCCAGGATGGCGTCGGGGTGATTGAAGGGGTGAGGGTGCGAGTGGGCGACGGTGTCCAGGTGGGCGTGGGCGTCATGGTCAAGGTTGGCGTAGAAGTGCGCGTCGGTGTGCAAGTGACGGTGGGAGTCAGAGTTGGCGTGGGCGTTCGAGTGATCGCCCCAACGGCCACGCGCACCCGACTGGCTACCGATTGGTCGCCAAGCATCGAGACGAGGGCGATCGATCCGAACAACACTAGCCCAACCATGCTCAGCATCACCACATTGCGCACTCGGCGCTGCCTGTCTGGTTCCCCCCGACCAGAGACCGAGGGCCACAAAGCGGCCAAGACGCGTCCCAAGCGTTGCCCCAGGGTCAGTTCGACGGCGGCAGCCTGGGGGGTGGACAGCGCATCGACCTCTTGATCGGGCACACTCCCCACCGCAGCCTCGCTCGCCGGTGGTTCTGCGACGCGCGCCGCATGAGTGCTCGGTGCAGGGACTGGCTCTGCTTCGACCAGCCCTGTCGAAGGAGAGTCGAGAACGAGAGTGGCGGCGACACGCCCCCCGGGTTCGCCCTCCATTCGTCGCCTCGGCCCTTGTTGGTCCGAAGCCGGTACATCCTCCTCCACGGGCAGGATTGCGCGGGACTCTGCCTCAGCTTGCACGGGTTCGGGCGCGCGGACACCCTCTGTATCTGGCCCCACGCCCGAGGCACTGTCTTCCCCGCCAAGCCTGCCAGGCTCGGACGTCTCGCCTGCGGACCGATCCAGCCGCCGCAGAGCGTCTCGCGCCGGCCTACTATCGGGATACATCTCGAGGACGCCTTCATACATGGCACGCGCCACATCCCGATCCTCGGTCAACCCCGCCAGGCACAGCCAAGCATCCTGGTTGCCCTGATCGATGGCCAACGCTGCCTCAAAGCGGCGTCGTGCCCGCTCGTGGTCGCCGCAGCGCAACGCGACTCTGCCCAGGTCCAGCAGAGCGCGCAGCCTGGCATCCTCGCGCCCGGGGACCGTCGTTCCGTCGTCTTGCTGCGTGGGCACCACTCGGAGCTCTCCGTGGGGTGATCGGTGTGGTCCGAGCCAACTCAGGATATGTTGCGAGATTATAGCATGGCGGTGAGGGGCATGCAAAAGCGCGCACAGGCAATGACGGGCGTTCTACGGCCGGGTCGAAGATACCGCTCGCTGCCGGAGCATGGTCCGATGCCGGCGAAATGCAGGTCCGCCTATCCCCTGAATCCCTTCCACCCCGTTCGGTCCGGGTCGGCGAGCCATGAAGCGCCCCTCTCACGCGCCGCGTCGGCGTCGGACTGTCCGCAGCCGGGCTTGCGTCTCGGGACCACGCCGGACATCATCTCAGGCGCCAGACAAGCCGGCGACGGCTACTACGGACAGTCGTATTTGGGTCAGAAAGGCGCGTGTCACCCGGAACGATCTGTTGACATCGCGCTATCTTCACGCTACAATGGTTTCATACGTGGCCGAAATGTCCGCCTGCACAAGGGAGAGGGCAATGTCCCCGAAACAGCAAATCAAGGGTGATGGTGAAGCAGCCACGGAGCGACGGAAACGGGAGCCAGTCGCCCAGGATTTGGACAACCCAACCCAGCAACTAGCACCCCCCGTTGCCGTCAATCAGCGAGCCAGGCTTGCCCCCAGTTCGTTGACCTCGCGTGAGGTGTCACAACTTCAGCGCACGATTGGCAATCGGGAGGTCGGCATTCTGTTGGCCGGAACGGTGCAACGGCTCGAAGCAGGCGAACTGCAAATGCAGTCCGAATTCGTCGTTCAGCGAGAAGACGACGATCCGCTAGACGAGTCCCAAGTGCGCAAAGCCATCGGTTTCTACGCGAACCGTAGCACACAGTACACGGAAGAGATTATCCGACAGATTCAGGCTGGCGTTGGTGTCCCCGAAACGGGCACGGTCGATGAGGCCATGGTACAGGCGGTTGCCCGCTATCAGCAGGCCAATTCCCCTCTATGGGTTGATGGTATGGCCGGACCGCGTACACTGCCGGCTCTGTTCCCCAGTGGTCTGGCTGAACAGGAAGAAATTGAGACATATGCTGAAGAGGCGGAAGACATCCTTGAGGGAGATTGGGCTTCCATGAGTGAGGAGGAACGCGCCGATGACCTGATAGCGAGAGTCAACGACCGGTTGGCTGCCGCGAACGTTCCCCAAGTCGGTAGGCTCATCGAGGATTTGGGCGGCGATGCTGGCCAGTTTGACTTCGAAGAATGGTCTATTAGCCTTGATCAAGGTATCCTCCAGTCAGAGGCACTTTCGGATGCCGAGGCCGCCGACGTGGCCGACACGGTCTACCATGAAGCTCGGCATGCGGAACAATGGTATCGCATGGCCCAAATGCGAGCAGGTCAAGGCAGAACGGCTGATCAAATCGCCCATGAGATGTCGATTCCGCCCCGAATCGCCAATGAAGCCTTTGGAGATCCGTTGGCCCCGGGAAGTATGGAAGCACTGATTGCCGATGGCTGGTACCAGAGTGTCTATGGCACAGGTAGCGCACATAGAGAGCGTGTCCTTGGCCCTACGGGAACATACGAGGAGTATCGCGCTTTGCCCGAAGAATCCGATGCCTGGCGCGTCGGTGGGGATGTCACCGAGGCCTATAATCGACTAGGAGAAGAGGGAGCTTGAGGTGAATGACAAGGGGAAGCCAAATGAAGTTGACATAGTATCCATGTTGATGGGCTTGTGTCGCCTGTTGTCTGGCGCACCGCTGACAATGGATGATGTCCGGCGCGAATTGGCGGGAGTCCCTGTTGAAGCGGCGGTCCAGCCGGTACCGGGGACAGACACCCCTGCGTTCGTACGCCTATACCTGCCAGAACCAGGCCAACTGACGCTTGATACCCTGCGGGAGACATTTGGTCCATACAAGAAAACACCGCGCCTACACCGCAACGCCCCGGATCACTACATCATTTACGTCGATCTGGCCGGTTATCCCTACCGCTGTGCCCTTATTGCCGCGAAGAAGCTAGATCAACCGGCTGTTCAAACTGTGACCGTACGACGCGATATCCGGCTGGGCTAGGATCATCATCCTAGCCGACCTCCTGTCTTCCAGAGTGAAGGGCTGCCCGGCCGCCGGTCGCTGCTAACTTGGAGATACTCCTCGGTGGGGATGATGTCCTCGCACTCCAGCAGCCCGGCGCCCGCGCGCTGCACCTTCTCTCGCGGGCGGGTCTCAAGCACCTCCATGTCGTCGAGTCCCCCCACCAGACAGACACGGTGGCCAACGCGGGCCGCGGCCTCGTGCATCTCGATGTCGCCGTAGGGGGGCTGCTGCACTGGGTCCAGCGAGTCAATGCCCAGATCGGCGATGCAGGCCAGAAAGCGCTGCATGTAGCCATGATTGTGATAGTGGGCGATGGCCCCGTGGGAGTGGATCATCTCCACCAATGGCCGGTCGAAGGGAACGATCAGCTCATCCCAGGCGCTGGGGCCCATCAACTGGGTAGCGTACTCTCCCCCTATGATGCGGAAGCAGTCCACCCCTCCTCGACAGGCCTCCTCCACGACGCGAATCGTTCGTTCTGCTGCGATCGCCACCATCTCGCGGATGACCTCCGGTTCGGTAGCCCACAGGAAACAGCAGTACTCGGTACCCAGGACCTCGTTGGGGTAGCATGGGTGACGGAGACCATGAGTCGGAGCGATCTGTTGACGCCCATCACCCTGCGTGCTACAATCGCGCCCACATTCCCTGGGAGAGACATACAGCCATGCAACCAATTCTGGGAACGCGTCGGGTTGACCGGACTCTACTCATCGATGCCGATGACACGCTGTGGGAGAACAATATCTTCTACATGCGATGCACCACTCGCTTTCTGGACTATCTCGAGTCGCTGGGCTGCGATCGAGACACTGCGCTGGAGACGCTTCAGGCCTGTCAACAGGAGATGCTTCACACCCACGGGTACAGCCCTGAAGGCTTTGTCGCCGCCCTCGGCCTGGCGTGTGAGAGATCGCTGCGCCAAGACGGGGACGATCCCGGGGTTGCCGAGTGGGTGGCAACGGCCCGGTCCCTGGGTGAGCCCGTTCTATCGCCACCTATGGTGCTGCTGGCAGACATACAGCCCACCTTGGCTGCCTTGCGTCCCACGAGCCAATTGGTGCTGGTTACCAAAGGAGACGAGATCATCCAGCAGGCCAAGATTCAGAGATCGGGCTTGGCTCCCTTGTTCGACGGGCAATACATCGTTCGCGAGAAAAGCGCGCACACCTACCGTCGCGTGGCGGCCGAGCTTGGCCTCAGCCCCGGACACACCTGGATGGTGGGCAATAGCCCCAAGTCAGACATCAACCCGGCCATCGAAGCTGGGCTGGGCGCCATCTTTATCCCGCACCGCCATACCTGGACAGCCGAGCTCCAGGAGATCGAGCGGCCAGAGTTGGTCATCCCTTTGCAGCGATTCGCCGACCTGTTGCCGCTGTTCGGCATAGAAGTGGTCGCTAGCACGTCAGGAGGGGGCTGAGGCATGCCCCCGACGGTGTGGGCTTGCCGGATTCTGCGAAACGTGTCTTCGAGCTACGACGGAAGGAGCAACCGATGAAGAGTATCATTCTGCTCGTCACCGATACTTTTCGGTACGACAACCTGGGCAATATGGCTGAGCGTCCGGTGCGCACGCCAGAGTTGGACCGGTTCGCTGAACGGGCTACATCCATAGAGAGCTTTTACATGGGGAGTTTCCCGACCATCCCCCACAGAACAGACCTGACCGGCGGCATCCTCGGCTGGCCACACTATCCCTGGCAGGACCTAAGACAGAGCGGCCCCAACCACGCACCGGCGATCCTGCGGCAAGCCGGCTACGTGTCGCAGCTCATTTGCGACTGCCCGCACCTGTTCAACGCGGGATTCCAGCACGGATTCGACGCCGCGTTTCAGCATCGTGGTCAGGAGGGCGACGGGTTTATCCTGCATCTCAACGACCCCATCGAGCAGGTCATGCCGCCGGAAAAGACGCGCTACGGCAAGCGTCTCAAGGGACACAACCTGGTGGACCTCCACCGCTGGACGAACCGCTATCGCCTGTATGAGGCAGAGACCTTCCCCGCAAAGACAGCCGCCACCGCAGTTCGCTGGCTCGAGGAGAACTGGAAGGCGGGACCCTTCTTTCTGTGGGTGGACTTTTTCGACCCACACGAGCCGTGGGACCCACCAGAGTACCTGGTGCGCCGCTACGATCCCGACTACGCGAGCACACCCATGCTCCACCCGAACTACGGGCGCTCCGCTGACTACACCGACGGCGAGTTGCACAACCTGTGGGCGCACTATGCCGCAGAGGCCGAACTGGTAGACCGCTACATTGGCCGGGTTCTGCAAAAGATCGACGATTTGCAGCTCTGGGACGATGTGATCGTCCTGGTCACCTCAGACCACGGCACTTCGCTCGGCGAACACGGGCGCACCGGAAAGAGCAACATCAACCCAGGCGACGATCGCTTCTGGCCCATCTACCCAGAGATCGGCCACGTCCCCTTCCTCCTGGCCGGCGGCGACATCCCGCAAGGAGAGAGCCTGGACCTGATGGCTCAACCGATCGACATCCTGCCGACCCTGCTCGAGCTCGCCGGAACATCGGTCGATCCGGAAGCACCGTTCGATGGAGAGTCCTTCGCACAGGCCGTTCTGGGTGGTGGCACGTCGCACCGAGAGTACGCCGTCTCGGGCAGCTACACCGACCCGAGCATCAGGTCGATCCGAACCGATGCCAAGGAGATCGTCACGCCGTTCCTGATAACCGAGCGCTGGGGATACGCGCCGGTCGGGGCAAAAGGTGAACCGGAGTTGTACGATGTGACCACAGATCCCCCGGCCACAAAGGACGTTTCCGCCGACAATGCAGGCGTGGTCGCAGAGCTCCACCAACTCTTCCTGGAGCACCTTCGGGAGCACGACGCCAGCGAGGCGTTCCTGGCCCTCTGGACAGAACCCCGGTAGCTGGAACGATTGCTGCCGGTCCCGGCCGTGCGCTGAGCCGAGCGTCTGCAAGGTTGGCGACGCCGACATGGGTCCTGGCGGTCCGCTGCTCTCAGTCGAACATGGGGCGATGGCTATGCCGATACGGACATGCCCACGGGCCCCGGGGCTAGGCATTTCCAAGGGGCTTGCATCCGTAGGACGGTGCAAGCCCCTTTCACTGGTCAGGTGGTCCTCAACCCATCGGCTCAATGGGTGGCAGGTAGCGCCGCTTGATCTTGGCCACGTAGGTGTAGAGCGGATCGACGAACTGGGTGGCTCGAGCTTCGAGAACCTGCCCCAGCAAGAGAAAGGCTTCTGTTTCCTTCAAGCCATAGCGATCCGCCATCCAGTAAACAAGCTGCTCCACAGCGATGCGGAAGGCGTCCTCGGCCGGCCTGGCGCAGCCCACCGCGAGGATGTGCGTGTCATCGACGATACGAGGCCATTCCATTCGTCGAGGCCTGGCCGCCACCTCCACGCTCAGGGTGACGATGGAGCGACACTCGATGCCGCCACCACAGTTTATCTCGCCATCGCCCTGGATGGCGTGCACGTCTCCTATATGGAGGAGGGCCCCAGGCACGTTCACCGGCAGATAGACCGTCGCTCCCTTGCAGACCTCCTGAACATCCATGTTGCCGCCGTGGCGACCCGGCCAAGCATTGCTGAACACCTCCTGCGCTGGCGCGGTGCCCAGAGTGCCAATCATTGGCGCCACCGGCAACTTGAGCTCGTCGGTCCATTCGACATAGCCGCCGCGAATGCGCACCGTCTTGGTCACCACTCCCCACTCTCGATGCCGAATCCAGTCCGGGAAGGGCGTGGATCCGGGGCCGAATCCCGTGTAGCCCAGGTCGTCGGGGACGATGTCGTGGACATGCACTGCCAGGCAGTCTCCCGGCTGGGCCCCTTCCACCGAGACCACCACGGCCGGGTTCGGGCCAGGGCTTTGGTCTGGGCGCCCCGGATACCATCGGTCGTCGATGCTCTTGAGCCACGGGCCAGTGCAGAGCTCCGTCTCGGCTGCAAAGACCTCCCCCGGGCTCACCGTCAGGCTGGGCTTGTTGAGGCGACTATGAAAGCAATAGACTAGGTCACGCTTGACCGTTCTCATGTGCCTCTCCTCAGTCGGGGCTGCCAGGCATCCAAGGCATGGGCATGGTGTCCCTGTCTATCCCGACACCTGCTATCGAGGCGGCGAAGCCCACCAGCGCGCTTCCAATAGAGACCCGACGACGCCCTGCTCAGGCGCGGCCCCACTTCTTGTAGGCCTCATCAAATGACATCCCAGCCGCAAGGTCTGTGCGCATGCCTTGCTCTCGAGCTTCCACATCCTCGGCCTTGACCAGGGCCTCCATGGCGATCTCTTGCGGGACGACGATGACACCATCGGGGCCGCCCACAACCCAGTCCCCTGGGTTGACCGGCACCTGGCTGGTCAACGTGCCCGGCATGGCAATGGGCACGTTGGTTGCCTGAATGCGCCAACGCTTGTAAGACTCGACGGGTGACGTCCCTCGAGCACACACCGTGTAGCCCGGAATGACCTCCAGGCCCAGTCGGTCGCGGATATAGCCATCCATGACCATCCCCTTCACACCGGCCTGCTGGATATTCCAACTGGTCATCTCGCCAAACTTGCCAGTGTGGGGCTCGCCGCCGCATTCGAGCACTATCGCAGCACCTGGAAAGACCAGGTCCCTCAGAGACACAAGGGACACCGTGCTCTTCTGCCCCTCCGCCTGCATCTGCTCACGGGTGCGAGGATCGCGACAACCCCTGGCCGTGACAACTTTGCCCGCCAGATGCTGATGCGGGAAAAGGGGTCTGATCGTCAGGTCCAGACATTGATTGGGGTATCCCATGTGGTCTAGCGTGTCGTACAAGTTGGCAATGCGAATCTTGTCCCAACGGGCTTGAAGTTCGAGTACTGAGTGACTCTTGTCGTTCTCCGACATGCTTCCCCCTCACCGTTTCTTTCTTGAGCGAGACACAATCCGGGCAGGAATCCGCCGCTTCCGATAGCTCCGTCTCTGCCTGAAACTGGTAACCAATATAGCCCAAGTCCTGGTTCCGAGTCAAACCCGATCACTCGAGGGTATCGAAAAAGCGGCTCCGAATCTGACTGGAGGCGAATCGGCGGCGTGCTGCGTGGATACTCCGGCTAGCACGGTGTAAACGAAAAGAAAGGACGGATATAGATCGTGGTGTAGGGGCGATTCGCGAATCGCCCCTACTGGGTGATGACCACCTTCTCGGCGTTTTTCGATGCCCTCGTCACTCGAAAGCCCTGGCAACCGCCAGGGTCTCGTCGCCGGATGAATGTGGAGGCCGACTTCACACAAGCAGGTTCAGCCATCCCGTGCCCGCAAATCAGCAATCCCCGCCGCATGGTGTGCTCCCCTCATGCCCCGTAGGGGGTAATCGTGCCGAAGGCATCGGCCCACTGCCCGCCACGCGTCGGCGCCTTGTCCCGCAGACGTACCGGTGCTACAATGCGCCAGACCGAGTGGAACGAGGTGACCATGCGCAAGCTGACCATAGGCGCACTGAGGTGCTGGCAACGCCTGCGAACCAACTGGACCACCCTGCGGAAGCCGCTCGTGACCTCGGTTGGTGGCGCCTGGGCACGCCTGAGATGCTATCTTGGCCGCCCCGAGAACCACGTTCTGGGGGGCATCGTCCTTCTGGGGGCCGTTCTGCGTCTGGCACACCTCGATCTGATCCCCTTCAGGGCAGAGCAGGCTCGGCTGCTGCTACGGGGGCTCAGGATCGTGGACGAGCTGCTTCTCCCCCTGGTCGGGGTCGGGTCCCCTGACGGCATGTCGGAGCCCCCGGGGATGAGCTTCGTGGTGGCCCTCCCCTTGCTCCTTGGTCGTGACCCACGGCTCGCCGCCGCTTTTCTTTCGCTGCTGAACGTGGCAGCGGTTCTGGGCTGCTATCGCCTCGCGCGGCGCTACTATGGCGTGCGGCCAGCCATCGTCTCCGCCGGCCTGTTCGCCTCGAACCCCTGGGCTGTGTTGGTTGCGCGAGAGATCACCCCCGCCAGTGCGCTGGTGCCTCTGTCCGTTCTGCTCGCATACGGTCTCTACGCCGGACTCTTGGATCGTCGTCAGTGGGGATGGGTGCTGGCCTGGGGCGCTGTGGGGCTCATGGTGAACGTCACCCTGTCGTCGCTGCCCCTGACGGCAGTTATCGCCGTCCTGATGATCGTCCACCGTCGGAGAGTGCGCTGGCGCCAGGCACTGGTGGGCCTTCTCCTGGCGGCGATCACTCTCATCCCCTACCTCTACTACCAGCAGAGGCATCAATTCAGCGACATCATAGCTCTCGTGGGTCGGCTCCAACTGGGATCGAGCAGTCTGCTGTCCATGGCCCGGGCGATGCAGTGGGCCGGCTGGATTCATTCGGGGTACAACCTCTCTAGCCTGGCCGGCGCTTCCGCCTCGCAGTATCTCCCCGCGATGGGGTGGCTGGTCCTCTTGGCTGGGCTGGTTGCCTGCGCCTTCCTGGTCTCGCTCGTTGCCCTGGTCGTCCTCGCAATCCGCGCATGGAGTCACTGGAAGGAGCGACAGGATCCTGCCAAGTATCTGCTGCTGGCGGTGTGGCTATGGGTGCCGCTGGTGGTGGCCCCCACACGGATGGCTCGGCTCGCCCCCCACAGCCTGGTCATCCTGTGGCCTGCTGGATTCCTGGCCATGGGCGTGGTCGTCGATTGGGTCATGGGCGCGCTCAAGGGGCGCGAATCTGGCACGGCCCCGTGGCGCACGATGGCCCAGCTCGCCCTGTGGGTCGGAGTGCTCCTGGTGGTCACCTGTCAGACCTATTCCGTCATGTACCTACAGGGCTTTGTGGCTGGCCACGACACGGCAGGCGGCTATGGCATCCCCTATCGCTTCTGGCGATCGACGGCCAGCATGGTCCGCCGCCGCGTGATGGCCGCGGGCACCGACCAGGCCTGGATCGTTGCCCAGGGATCCGACGTCATGCGCGACGAGCAGCCCTTGCTGCTGAGTTATCTACTGGAGCCAGAGGTCAAGACAGTGTTCCTTGGTCACGGCAGCAGCGAAGCGCTCCTCTTGCCCGCTGCCCAGCCGGGTGTATACCTGCTGATGCGCTCGTCAGAGCGCGTCGAAAGCACTATCCGCCTTGTGGGGGGAGAGGATAGGGGGCTGGTCATCTTTCCCGGCCAGGAGCTCCGGGCACGGGTCAAGGTGGTGGCCCCTCGCCCCGCGGAGGAGATACTGGGCCTCATCGACAGCCGCACCTTTGAGGTGTTGGATTCCGGGCTTTGCCTGCTGGGCTACAATTTGCCCCCGGATGCAGAGGCGGGGCAGGTGGTCAGCTTCGCCAGCTACTGGGCTTTCCTCGACACCCCACCCCAGGAGATTGGCGTCCGCCACAGTCTCTTCAACCACCTGCACGCCTCCACTGGGCCGTTGGTGGCTCAATGTTATGGCTTTGGACTGCACGAGCGCCACTGGAACCCTGGTTTGGTGCTGGTACAATGGTTCGACATGCCGCTGCCCGCGAATCTGCCAGAGGGTGACTACACGTTGCTGACCGGCATGTACCGGCTATCTGACCTGTCCAGGAACCGTCGCCTCGACGACCTGGGCAATGACATTGGCGATGCGATCAGGCTCGGTACTCTCCGCGTGAGAGAGAGCAGGGCGGTACACCCGCGTTGACTCCAGCAATAAGGCGTAGGGGCAGGGTGCGCCGGCTGTGCCCGCATCTGCGACCCCGCCCCTACAAACTGATAGTCCTACGGACAAAACGTAAAGCACTGAGATCGCCCCTGTACGGTCG
>SDBU01004925.1_pt1 | contig 16164 bp, 16 predicted proteins | sample 2277071 | NCBI WGS metagenome assembly SDBU01 (sample SAMN10397929, study PRJNA504765) | marine sediment metagenome | isolation source: marine sediment core GS08_GC12, 126 cmbsf | place: Arctic Ocean: Gakkel Ridge, Loki's castle | collected 2008
CGTGTGTATTGGGGCGAATTCAGGTTTGAACGGATTAGCTAGCCTCTGCCAGCCACACCAATCAGGACAGACGGCCTCATGGATGTCGAGATGGGGGCCACATCCCAGAGGATCACCCGGACGCGGATGAGCCCATTGTAGTCGTCTGAGGCGAGACAGGTGATCGGATCCTCGATGCTGCCAATCTGGAGGTTTTGTTGAAGGCCGCGCTCAATCGCTGTGAAGTAGTCGTCGATAAATTCATCCACGATGCTCTTGATACAGCGTCCCAAGCCTACTTAATCCCATCGCCACTCTTTGTCTTTTCGTCTTGATTTACTTCAAATAGTTCCGGGTGCCTTTCTTTATACCTGCGAACGTACCCATATCTCGATGATGAGGGAGTAGAAACAGTTGACCCTGCTCTCAAGCCGATCAGAACAGAACTCGATAACATTCTTAGTAAGGCCGATGAAGGAATACCAGTAGATATTGGTCTACGAGAAGTAGTAATTGATGAGCGACGTGGAGTTAGACAATTGGTCACCGATGCTGGTGACAGACTTGAGTATCGACTGACCGATGACGGAGCACACATCGTCGATGTTACCGTACTAGAAGAGGGGCGGGGCACCGGCACTCGACTGTTGAATGAGGTCATCGAGCGAGTTAGAGCAAAGAATCCGACTGCGAACATCACCGCTGACTTAAACTCAGAGGCAGGAGTGCGTTTGTTTGCTCGACAGCCAGGGGCAAAACTTACTACCCGCACAGGAGAAGCAATAGACATAGCCGAGGCTGTAAGATTGGCAAAGGCTGGTCAAGGACCTGAGGTGATTATTCGACCAGGAGTTGCTGAGGCAGCACCAAGGGTTGTTGATGAGAGAAGAGTCTTAAATAATCTTGTAGATAATCAACTTAGTGAAATAATTGGGCCAGATTCAGAAGAACTAAAAGGTATACTAGAGACTTATCGTAAGATTGCATTTGGGGAAGATGTTAGTACTAATGAACTTAATCGAGTTCTAAGAAGAATTGAATTACGAGCTGAGTCTTCTAATATTGAAGAGCGTCTTTTTATTGTCTATAAAAATGAAAAAGATGTAGAAATCGCACTTAATAGACTTGATGCTGGTCTTGAGGGCTTAAGCGTGGCTATTTTGGGAGATAGTAGAGCTGAAAAAATTATTTCTCTTGATCGCATCCTAGGAACTTGGCATAAGGGAGCCGTAAGAGGTAACTCTATTTTAATCGGGGCTTTGTTTTTGGTTCAGGGAAGCAGCGGCGCTCCGCCAATTGTAAAGAGCAAATCTGGCATAGAAATGGTCCAGATTCCATCAGGGCAGTTTGTTATGGGTGATGAAAAAGGCGATGTGGACGAAGTACCTCATGAGGTGTATATAGACGCCTTCTACATGGACAAATACCCGGTAACGCAGGAAGAATACGAAAAAGTTATGAGAGAAAACCCGGCGCGATGGAAGGGAAAGAAGAATCCAGTGGAGCAGGTGCGCTGGTCTGACGCGGTGAAATATTGCAACGCCCGCTCGCGCCTGGAAGGACTTCAGCCTTGCTATAATCTGAGAACGTGGGAGTGCGACTTCACAGCCAACGGATACAGATTGGCCACCGAAGCGGAGTGGGAGTATGTCTGCCGGGCAGGTACGAAAACCAGTTACCCATTCGGAGATAAACCCGACAAACTGAAAAACTACGCATGGTTCAGGGAAAATGCCGGCAAAAGACCTCGGCCTGTGGGCAAAAAACTGCCAAATCCCTGGGGGCTATACGATATGCTCGGCAACGTCTTTGAATGGTGCAATGATTTTTACGCGGTGGACTATTATCAGGTAAGCCCTGAGAAAAATCCGAGGGGGCCAGAAGCCGGGGAAACCAAAGTTGTGCGCGGCGGGTCATGGGACACAACTGCCGACAAATGCCGCTCGTCCTATCGCTACAATGAAAATCCTGGATATTCTGACGTCTGCTTTGGATACGACATCTATGGATTTCGATGCGTAAGGAAACCAATTCAGGATTGATCTCTGTGAATTATATGTTTTGGCGAACGTGGAAAAGTGCTTGCTAAAGGTAGCAGAAAGTGCTATAGTTTCTGGCAGGGCCAACATCGAAGGAAGCCGTTATAAACAGTCACAGAACTGTCGCAAAGGAGGTATGGTTGTATGAAATATATAATCACGTTAGTTGTCATTGGTATTATCCTATCTTTAGCTTCCCAGACTGACGCCAAAATCGATCCTGAAACTGTTGTTGGGGTATGGCTATTTGAAACAGATCCGAAAGATGGTGTTAACGACGACTCCGGCAATGGGCATGAAGGAACAGTACAGGGCAACGTCAAGTGGGTACAGGGGAAGCTCGGCAAGGCATTGGAGTTCCCTGGTGTATCGGGTAGCCTGGTCAGCATTCCACATGCAGAAGATCTCAATCTGTTCAACTTTACTATCGTAGCATGGTACAAAGGCGAATCCACTGATTCATGGCAGTACTTGATCAGCAAAGAGATACCCCATAACTCCAGGAATTACAGCATTGGTGTTCAAAAAGATTCAGGTCTGATGATGACTCAAATCACAGTCGGTGCAGAGCAGTGGAAAACAGCCACCGGCAAAACTCTGCTCACAGATGGTGAATGGTACCACATGGCCGGCACCTATGATGGGACCTCCATAAAGGCATGGGTTAATGGTGTTATGGAAGCTCAAACGGGGGAACAGGGGGAGCCTGACAATCCGGAAAACGAGCCATTGAGAATTGGCGCTGTTAATGGCCTCCCGGCCAAAGGCGTTATTGATGAAGTAGCTCTTTTCAACGTGGCTCTTGAAGAGGAAGACATCCAGGAGATCATGAACAATGGTCTGGCGAAGACTCTACAGATAATAGCTGTGGAACCTGCGGAGAAACTCGCCGTTACCTGGGGAGGCATTAAGAAGAAATAGGTTATAGCTTAACCCTTTGTAGGGGAGCACCCGCGTGTGCTCCCGATATTAGTGACTCTGGCTACCGGGCGGACACATGGGTCCGCCCCTACAAAGATACCAGGACTTAGCGATTAAATCAATTAGTGGTCATGGATAAGATCTAAGGAGAGAGTCTATGAAAGTAAAAGTCGGTTTGATCGGCTGCGGAAATATGGGATCTGGCCTGGCGAAGGCCTGTTCGCAGCTTGAAAATGCAAGTGTTGTTGGCGTTGCGGATCTGGCGGCAGAGAAAGCTGAAAAACTGGCTGGCGAACTGAACGCCCGGGCTTTCGATGACCCTGAAAAACTTCTGGCAGAGGATGACATTGACGCTGTGATCGTAGCTGTGCCGAATTTCCTTCACGCAGAGACAGCGTCGGCTGTGGCGGAAAGCGGCAAACACGTCTTTTGCGAGAAGCCTATGGCGCTAACTGTGGATGATTGCGATAAAATGATCCAGGCTGCCAAAACTAACGGCGTCAAGCTGATGGTAGGACAGGTGCTTCGCTATAACCCGGTGTTCGTGAAGATGAAAGAGATAGTTGACTCCGGCGTTCTGGGCGAACCGTTCTCCATGTACGTGTCCAGAGTCAGCGGCGGCTCATGGGGCAATCCTCAGCACTGGCGTATGAAAAAGGAACTGACCGGCGGCATACTCTACGAGGTGAGCGTCCACGAAATTGACTACATGCGATACATCTGCGGAGACGTGGCCAGCGTTTCGGCTTGTATGGGCAACTTTCTCCAGTCTGATGATCGTGATTACGAGGATACCGCTCACGTAATGCTCCGCTTTAAGAGCGGCGGCGTGGGTACGCTCATAGCGGGACAGTGCTCCAGCATGGGCGGATACGATGGAAAGATCCACTGCCGCAAGGGCACAATACACTTCGACAACGGGAAAAGAACTGTTGCGTATAAACCCTTCGACGGAGAGCGCGTGGAATTCGGGTCAGAAGATATGAAAACTGAGCCGGGCGTCAGACGCGAGGTGCGATATTTCATCGAATCTATCATAGAGGACAAAGAGCCGGCTATACCCGGCGAAGAGGGAAGGAAAGTTATAGAAATTGTGCAGGCGGCATATATCTCGGCCAGGGAAGGTCGGGAAGTAAAGCTCCCATTGTGAGGATTAGTCTGATGTAGGGGCGCACCCATGTGTGCGCCCGTGAAGATTTGGTATCAGGAGCACACACAGGTGCGCCCATATACATGAGGTATAGCAGACAGTCAATTACCCACGACTAAATGTCGTGGGCTTGCGTAAGTATCTGAACCGCAGCAGCAAGCCCTGGTTGACCAGCCTAAGTGCTTCGGGCACTACGTTACTGGCGAATATATAGGCACTTCAGGGTGCTCCTCCAGCCCTGAACCCTGCGGTAAGTGGTTAAAAGTTCTAAGAGGTAGGAACGGTGCTGCTTACGAAAAACCGTCGGATAACATTGGCGAGGAGGACTTAACCGACTTTTCGGAGTCGGACTTATCCGAAGGGATACCGCTGGCGTCACCTTACACGCTGACGCCAGCACCTTTTATACACATTGTACAAGGAGGCGGCTTTCCTCCCACGACTAAAGTCATGGGTTTCCAGCCGCAAGAAGATCATGAAATATGGCATAAATTTCCTGCTGTGGTCAGGCGACTTTAACAAGGAATCTCTGCCGCTGATTAAGAAGGCGGCTGACATCGGTTTCGACGGTGTCGAGATACCCATTTTTGATCCCGACGCTGTGGATATAAAAGCCACCAGAGACGCACTCAAGGCGGCTGGTATGGAGTGTACCTGCTGTAGCATCCTGGATGATAGTCGTGATATGATAAGCGATGATCCGGCAGTCCGCGAGAACGCGAAGAAGTATATGAAAGAGTGCGTGGAGATTACGGCAGCCCTGGGCGGCTCAATCTTCTGCGGACCACTCTACAGCGCCGTGGGCAAGCTAGTGGGCAGATCACGCACGGAAGAGGAATGGGATCTGGCGGTGACGGGGATTGGAGAGGTGGCGAAAGTGGCCGGTGATAGCGGTGTGACCCTCGCCATAGAGCCACTCAACCGGTTTGAGACCTATTTCGTCAACATAGCTGAAGACGCTGTGAAACTTGCCCGGGATGTGGGTCATCCTAACGTCAAGGTGCATTTGGACACGTTCCACATGAACATCGAGGAGAAAGACGTCGCTACAGCGATCAGGAACACCGGAGATTTTCTGGGTCACATGCACTGCTGCGAGAACGACAGGGGAGCACCCGGCAGTGGTCACGTGGACTGGGATGGCGTGTTCGAGGCTCTCCACGACGTGAACTACGACAATTGGATAGTGATAGAATCCTTCGTTCCCGCCATTGACGCCATTGCCAAAGCGGCGGCTATCTGGCGGCAGCTAGATCCGGGCGGCGCTAACACTGTAGCAGTTGATGGGCTGAAATTTCTCAAAAGCTACGGATAGATGGACTACAGAATAGAGGATAACAGATATGGAGAATATCCTGTTAAAGAAGACCTGTCCATTGGCAGTAGTTCTTTTTGCCATTTGCATAATGGATATAATCTCCACCTCAGTTGTTTTGCAGCTTGGGGGTAGAGAGTTCAATCCAATTATGGAGTTAGTGCTACGGCTAGGCGGAATCTATTTGCTGACGTTGGTAAAACTGTTCACAATTACCTGCGCAGTCGTTCCGCTTGAATGGGCTAAAGCAAAGAGCATAATCTCGCAAAAGCGGCACAGAAACTACTACCTGGCAACAATCTTTCTCTATGCCGGGGTATATGGGTTCTTCTTTATGGTGGCGAACTTTGGAATACCTTTGCGTCTTTCGTGATCTGGTCATCCGGGATAATTGGAAGGGGATATTTTTATGAGCGTCGAACAGAAACCTCTCATATTTACACATCGTATCATTGATTCTAGCCCGCTGGGTACAAAGAATGACGTTTGCCTGGTGGGAGACATCAGCGGAAATGGCCGTAATGATATTGTCGTCGGCTCCAAGTACGGGGAGAGCAACCTGGTGTGGTACGAGAACCCCACCTGGGAACGCCATATCATCGGGACAACGCATCTGGAGGCGGGTGGCGTTCTCGCTGATATCACCGGCAACGGCAAGCTGGACATCGTGGTCGGCGCGCCAATGGACTCAGGCGGCCCCTATATTAGCGGCTACACCAACACTGATCTGTTCTGGTTTGAGTGTCCGGAAGACCCGCGTCAACGCTGGAGGTCTTATACCATAACGTCGAACTTCCGCAAGTATCACGATCAGGCAGTCGGTGACGTGGACGGAGACGGTGAAATCGAGATCGTGTTTGCCTCTCAAGGAGCCGGAGTTCTGGCCTACTTCGACATTCCAGCAGATCCCAGAGTCTCGCCGTGGCCCGATGATCATTTTCACATCATAGCTGAAAACTTGTCTATCGAGGGCGTTGCTGTTGCTGACATAGATGGCGATGGAGAAAATGAGGTGATAGCCGGCCCAAATATCTTCAAGCGCAACGCCGACGGTACGTGGACGCGCACAGAATTGCTATCCGATATCGACCCGCGCACTTGCATTGCTGTGGGAGATCTGGACGGCGACGGCAAGCTGGACATCGTTCTCTCTGAGGGCGAAAGCTATCCAGCGAAGATCCTATGGCTGAAGAATCCGGGCTGGGAACCCACTCTATTAGGTGACGACTTCTTCCATCCGCACAGTCTGGAAATTGCCGACTTTGACGGAAATGGCTTGCTGGACATCTTCGTTGGTGAAATGGGACTCAGCGGATATGCCAGAGCGCGAGAGGTCGTTTTTCGGAACCAGGGCGATGGACAGTTTAAGATGGAAGTGGTTGCCCATTACCCAACACACGGCGCGAAGGTCGCTGATATGACCGGCAACGGTTTGCCGGACATTGTTGGCAAACCTTACGACTCCGGCAGCGACCAGGTAGAACTGTTGATCAACGACTCTGATGGCTAGAATACTTCTTTCCTCGCTGTCGAACCTGGCAATAAATCGCTGTAGCCGAGCGATCAGGACTCGTGATTAGATAACTTACCCATTTGAGACAAGATGCTAATGGCCAGGGAGCAAACGATCGATTCCCCCTTAAAAAAGGGGGTTAGGGGGTTGTTTCCTATGGATCGACAGTTACACCGTAATCTATTTGATACGTTTTTATACAACCCCCTAACCCCCTTTTTTAAGGGGGAATCCCGCGAGGGAAGTTATTCTTTTACAGGCCCTAAGCGATAGACGTGAGTTTTTTTACCCGAGCTAATGTCCAGAATAGCGGACGTAACACCAGGATCAATTCAATGAAAGCTGCCAGAATAGTCGAGCCAATGAAGATAGAAATAGTGGAAGTGGATAAGCCCGAAGCGGGAGATGGGCAGATACTAGTACGAACCAGGATAGCTTCTATATGTGGAAGTGATATGCCGGATTTCCTTCATGAGCGCCCCATGGAATATCCTCGCAGCCCAGGCGCTCCCGGGCATGAGAATATCGGGGTGGTGGCTCAGAGCCGGTGCGAAGAGTACAAAGAGGGAGATGAAGTCCTCGCCCTCCCAATGGGGAATAGCGGCTTTGCGGAGTATTTCCTGTCGACGCCAGGCCGCACAGTGAGATTGCCCGCCGGGGATATGAGGGATAAGCTGGTGATAGCCCAACCTCTGGGGACGGTCATACATGCTTGTCGCAAGCTCTTTCATCCACTTCGCCACCCGGAACACGAAGACACGGAGGCGCCAGATGTGGAATCATGGGAACTGCCCGGAGCAAAGGTAGCCATCGTGGGACAAGGGGCTATCGGGCTTCTCTTCACAGCCATGATGAAGAGTATGAAAGCAGACACCATAATTGGCATCGACCTGGTAGATTACAGGCTTGAGGCGGCCATGAAGATGGGCGCGACGCACGTGATCAACGCCTCGAACTCTGATTTCGCAAAGACGGTAAAAGAGATTACAAATGGCGCAATGGTGGATGTGGCAATAGAGGCTGTTGGCAAGGACTCCACCGTCAATGACTGCTTCGATGTGACGCGGAGGTGGGGAACTATATTGGTCTTCGGCGTCCCCCGAAAACCAGTATATAATCTTACGCTTCCTGAACTATTTCGGAAGGAGCAGAAGCTCCTGGGATCTGTGGGGCCGCAAGTTCAGATAGATTTCCCGCCGGCGGTGGATCTGGTGGCAAATGACAAAATGGATGTTTCTCCACTCATATCTCACCGGATGCCGCTGGACGATATACAAAAAGCTTTCGAGATCTCCGCTGAAAAGAAGGACGGCGTTATTAAGGTATTATTGGAAGTCTAAGTTATCAGTAGGGTAGGCATTGCCCACCATAGTATGCTCTCAAATTGGCGGACAGTGCCTGTCCTACAAGCCCAATTTAAAAAAGAGGGTGAGTGAAAATGGGAAAGAACAGTAAAACCTTCATCATAGCCGCCGCTCAAGCCGCTCCGGTATTCCTGAACCGGCAGGCGACGATTGAAAAAGCATGTGATCTAATCGCCGAGGCGGGTCGTAAGGGAGCGCAGTTGATCGTTCTTCCAGAGGTATTCGTCCCTGGCTACCCAGACTGGGTTTGGGTACTCCCACCAAGCAATAAACTACTAAGTGAGCTATATGCGGAGCTAGTTGATAATGCGGTAACAATTCCCGATGATGCGACGGACCAGATCTGTCGAGCAGCCAAATCCGCCGGGATTCACGTAGTGATCGGGGTAAACGAACGTAATACCGAATCAAGTAATGCAAGTCTTTATAACACTATTCTTTACGTTGATTCGGAAGGAAATATCATGGGGAAACATCGCAAGATGGTCCCGACAGGCGGCGAGCGTCTGGTATGGACGCAAGGGGACGGCAGTACGCTTGATGTTTACGATACGCCATTCGGCAAACTTGGCGGGTTGATCTGCTGGGAGAACTATATGCCTCTGGCACGGTATGCGATGTACTCTTATGGAGTACAGGTGTACGTTGCTCCAACATGGGATTCTGGAGAACTCTGGCTTTCTACTCTGCGGCATGTGGCAAAAGAGGGTGGAACATTTGTCGTCGGCTGCTGCATCGCAATGAAGACTAGCGACATTCCTGATAGTTACGAGTTCAAAAAGCTCTATAAAAGTGATAAGGAATGGGTCAACGTTGGCAATAGCGTTATTGTGGGGCCCAACGGAGAATTCATCGCAGGCCCGTCGAAGATGAAAGAGGAAATCCTCTATGCGGAAATCGATCTGAAGCAGATCCGGGCCTCAAAATGGATACTTGACGTGGCCGGCAATTACGCAAGACCCGACATCTTCAAATTCACGGTAAATCGCAAAGCAAACCCGATCATGCAAACAGAAAACGCCGAGACAGAATCTCCTTCTACTGAGAAGAAATGCACTGAATGAGGAAAGGAATGGGAGAATAACGCCGATGAAAGGACAAAAGGACGCGACGATTGGCGAATACTTGCTGGCAAAATTGCAGGAATACAATATTCAGCACGTCTTTGGCATTCCCGGCGACTATGTGCTGCGGTTCTATCAGCTTCTTGAGGAGAGTCCCATCCATCATGTGGGTATGACGCGGGAGGATGCGGCTGGATATGCTGCGGATGCTTACGCGCGCGTCCACGGTATTGGCGCTGCCTGCGTTACTTACTGTGTGGGCGGTCTATCAATGACCAATTCCATCGCCGGGGCTTACGCTGAAAAATCGCCAGTGATCGTGATCAGCGGCGCGCCAGGGATGGAGGAGCAGCGAAAAGACCCACTGCTGCATCATAAGGTGCGGAACTTCCTCACGCAGAAGCATATTTATGATCAGATCACCGTAGCAGGCACAGTCCTCAACGATCCTGTGACTGCCTTTGATGAGATAGATCGCGTCTTCGACGCCGTCTATCGCCAGAAGCGGCCCGGGTATATCGAACTTCCCCGCGATATGGTGGACGCCCGGGGACGCCAACTGCATCAGCCAGCCGACCGCGAGACCATAAGCGACCCGGATACGCTTCGTAGCGCCGTTCAGGAGATAGTGGATCTCATCAGCGAAAGTGAGAATCCCGTCATTCTGGCCGGTGTGGAACTGCACCGGTTTGGATTTCAGGATAAGCTGGTGAAGCTGATAGAGAAAACCAATATTCCGGTAGCAGCCACAGTGCTGGGCAAATCGGTCATCCGGGAGGATCATCCACTCTATCTGGGCATCTATGAAGGTGCTATGGGGCGTGACGAGGTGCGCCAATTCGTCGAAAGCTCCGACTGTGTGATCATCCTGGGGGCGTTCATGACTGACATGAATCTGGGTATTTATACAGCCAAACTGGAGCGGGAGCAAACCATATACATCACGTCAGAGCAAGTTCTGGTTAAGTATCATGCGTATGAGGACGTCACCTTCAGCGATCTCCTGGACTCGCTTCTGGAGGCCCCGCTGCTCAAGCGCGAATCACCTGTGCTGGATTGGATTGAGCGATCTGACAGGCAGGTTGACATTCAAGCTGATGCTCCCATCACGGTAACCCGACTGTTCGAGATTCTCAATGGCTTCATCGCTGATGATACGATGGTGATCGCGGACATTGGCGATAGTCTGTTCGGCGCTATCGATCTCAAGATCCATCAGCGCACCGATTTCCTGAGTCCTGCGTATTATACCTCTATGGGATTTGCAGTTCCCGCCTCCATCGGCGGTCAGTTGGCGCGCCCTGATAAGCGTGTTGTAGTCCTGGTGGGTGACGGCGCGTTTCAGATGACCGGAATGGAACTCTCCACCAGCGTTCGGCAAGGCTTGAACCCCATTGTCGTAGTAATCAATAATCACGGCTATGGCACTGAGCGGCATCTGCAAGAAGGCGCATTTAACGACATCGGAGACTGGCAGTACAGCCAGTTGCCAAAGGTATTGGGAGCAGGTAAAGGCTTTGTGATTCGCACCGAAGGCGAACTGGATGACGCGCTCAAGCAAGCAATAGCACATACAGAGAGTTTCGTTATCCTGGATGTCCAATTGGACAAACTTGACCAATCACCCGCGCTTATGCGGTTGGCAGAGCGATTATCCAAGCGTGTTTGATAAGCTCATATCCTGGTATCTTTTTATATTTGGCAGAGAGGCACTTTTCTGTTGACTAGGAAGAAGAATTCTGGTAAAATACGATGTTAGTTATTGTTAGTAGAATAGGCAGTGGGGATACAATTCCATCTCGGATTCTCCGCCACAGATGCACCGAGACGGAATTATAAGCTTGTGATCTTAGTTTGCATCCCCTTATTTTTGGTGTATTTCATATAACGGCAAAAGTCAATGTGATATTCCAGTTCTTATGTTTTTTTGATTTGAGGGATAAAGTTAGCGGAGATCACGAAAGGAGGTAGGCAAGGATATATGTGGTTGGCTTCCCCAAAAACTGGGGTCAGTATGTATTCGCGCGGAGGCGGTAGCTCTGTAAAGAATCCACATAATAGTATAGCAAAACGTGGAGCTACAGTGGTCGAATATTCCATGTGTCTGGCTTTTTGTCGTTAATCGGTACTTGCCTCCAAAATGCTTTGACACAAACCGAGGAGATTATACGAATGGTTAGCAAAATCGTGAAGACTTGTGCTTGTATGGCTATGGTATCTTTCCTTCTTGTCGGTATGACATGGGCGGCTAAGTGGGAGGTCGCTGAGTTTAACGACGAGGTCGCTTACGCGGGCGGAGACGTCGATTTCCTGCCAAATGGCTTCGTTATCACCGCAACGGGTGGAGACATCTGGGGTGGCAAGCTTGGGTGTACCCTGGTGTACCTCACTGATCCGTGGACGGGTGACTTTACTATAGAATACACTATAGAGGAGCATACCGCTGAACCGCCGGTAACGTGGAGCAAAGGTGGCATCATGATTGCGCAGGAAATTGATCCGGAAACGGCTTACGTGTTTGTTCAATCAACGACCAGCAACAATGAAACCGCCCTCAACGATAAAGGGACGAAGATCATCACCCGTGCAGAGCGCGGTGGAGACGCAAGTCCCGGCAGCAACGGGCTCACGCCCCTTCAATGGCCAGTGACCTATAAGATAGTGCGTACTGGCGATCTCTTCACTGTATCAGTCTCATTCGATGGAGGCAGCACTTATCAGTCTGTTGCAGTCCCGGATGAAGGTAAAGAAGATAACACGACTGTTGTATTTCAAGACCCGGTCTTCATCGGGTTCGCCCTTAATGGGAACATTGAAAATGACATCGCATCCACGGCCACAGCAAAGATCGTGGACATTAAGATCAATGGTGGGCTTATCACCGCTGTCGAACCAGGCGGCAAGATAACCAGTACGTGGGCAGAATTAAAGACCGACTAAGACGGGTATCTGCAACATTATATTGGTGAGGCCTCAAGTTTTAGTAGATAACAACGCGTCGGTGGCTGTCCTTACTGTAAAGCGACCGACGCGAACCATATACTGAGAATTCCTCTGAGGTCCGGAAGATAATCGGAAATTGATTGTATCGAATTGGTACGATCGAGGAGGTTAAGTAGATGCTTGGTAGCGTGTGGACCAAAGTTTTTGTTCTAACAGTCGCGATATCATTCCTTCTAACAGGAACGGCTTCAGCATTTGAATGGAAGGTTACTGAGTTCGAAAACGATGGTAATTGGGGCGGCGGAGATGTCAAGTTCCTGCCAAATGGTTTCATTATCACTTCAACAGGTGGAGATATTTGGAGCGAAAAGGTGGGATGCACCCTGGTATATCTCGATGGTGGATGGACAGGCGATTTCACCATCGAATACACCATAGAGGAACATACTGCTGAACCGCCGCTAACGTGGAGCAAATGCGGTGTTATGGTAGCACAAACTCTGGATCCACAAACGGCTTACGTGTTCATCCAATCGGCTCCCAGCAATGAAGACGCCGCCCGCAACAATAAAGGAGCGAAGATCATCACCCGCCCTGATTATGGCGGCACGGCTGCTCCTGGGAGCGATGGGTGGGCGCCTCTGGAATGGCCGGTGACCTACAGAATGACCCGTGAGGGCGATCTTTTCAGCGTATGGGTCTCGATAGACGGCGGAAAGACTTTCGAAACCATAGAGAACCCCATCGCAGATCCTCCGAAGGAAACCACCTCAACACTTGCGTTGACGGATCCTGTCGTCCTCGGGTTCGCTCTCAACGGCAACGAAGCAAATGGGGCTATATCGACAGCTACGGCGAAGATCGTTAATATAAAGATCAACGGCGAGAACGCTTACGCTGTTGATGTCGTCGGCAAGCTGGCCACAACATGGGCAAAAGTAAAGACGTATTGAGACAAACTGCTGACTTCAGGTCTATATTTAGTAGACCGCTCACAACGGCAAAAAAGGAGGTATGCTGCACACGACATCTTGTAGTAGAGGCGACGACGACATGGTGACTCAGTCCTGAGTTGCCAAACTAACTTTAGCAAAAGGGGAATTCAATGAAAAGAGTTTTGTTTCTGAGCTTTGTTTTGCTTTCTTCAATGATCGCTTATAGTTCACAGGCTGCGATATGGTACAGCCAGAATTTCGATGGTCTGGCTGTCGGTGATGTGATCGGCCAGGATGGCTGGGAGTCCATAGACAGCCTGACAGGAGGATTAGGCTCACTCACGGTTCAGAGCGCAGTCGTTCATGGATCATCAGGTAATGCCTTAAAGGCGGAAGCGGGGCAAGAAGTCAGTAGACATTTCGATCCAGTCCACGGCGGTAAGCAGTTCCTTATAATCTATTTCAACAAGGCAGATAATGATGCAGGCAATACGCTGCACCTCTATCTGGGTAAAGACGTTCTCGCCTGGCCCGCCGGGCCGGTGATCAGGATCGGTGCACAGTCGGGAGATCCTACTAAGGTAGGCGTTCACAACGGCGGCGATATTGTTCAAGCTGCCACGTTTGTTCCCGGACAATGGCACAAGATCCGTATAGCTGTTGACTATGATGCGTTGAGCTACAATGCATACTTTGATGGCGATCTGATAGCAGAGGGCTTTGCTTTCAGGAGCAATGACCATGATGCCCTGGGCTGGGTGATGATCGGGTTTGACTCAGGCACTGGCATACAGGGATACTATGATGACATAATCATGGGGGACGGCGACGGAGCCGATGTAACCGCCGTTGACTCAAGCGGCAAGCTGGCCACCACATGGGCGAGCGTGAAACAATAGATTGAGAAAGAACGAGGAGTGGGAGGGATGCGAAATCGTCCTTCCCATAGCCCTCTATCACTGGAAGGAGGCCGGCAATATGAAATTTCGGTCAACACTGATATGTTTTCTTGCCATAAGCATGGCTTTATGGGGCATGGCGTTTGGCGCTGACAAGATAATATACAGTCAGAACTTCGATGGACTGGATGACGGGGCCATGGATGGTCAGGATGGATGGGTGGCGGCAATGGGTCAAGCCACCACCACAGTCCAATCCAATGTGGCCCTCAGTGGAAAAGCGATGATGGTTGAGGCGTTTCAGGAGGTTTCCATAATATGGCCAGAACCTGTTGAGTCAGGCACTTGCTATCTGTCCATATTTTTCAATAAAGAGGACGCCGACGCTGGCAACACACTCCACATCTATATGGGAAAGGGCGTGCAGGCCTGGGCTGCTGGGACTGTCATTCGGATCGGCAGTCAGTCTGGAGGCGCTATTGACGACATAGGTGTTCACAATGGCGATCCTGTAGAGCCGGTAGCCAAGTATGTACCTCAACAATGGCATCACATCCGCGAAGTCATTGATGTGGATAACCTGACATTCACGGTCTACCTGGACGGTAAAGACGTCGGAAAGTTCGACTTCAGAAACCCCGCTGCTCATGACGCTATTGAATGGCTGTTTATAGGATTTGACGGCGGCGCTGAAGTACTGGGATACTACGACGCCATCGAATTCGGTCTTGGCAAAGGAGAACAGGCTTTCCAACGGGCAACCCCGGTAGAGTCCGCAGGGAAACTCGGCATAACCTGGGGAACTGTAAAAGCCGGGTACTAAAACAGCTATTCCAGAACGCAATACGGGTTTGCGACAAAACTAAGAAACTGTCCCATCTCATTTCTTGCCTTGCAGATGCAGGTTTCATCTGGTATACTTTTGGTGTACTTTTAGCTTTCATCAAATAATATATACGTATCCAGCGGGTAGATGAAACCTGCCCTCATACACTATAAAAGCGTAATTTTCAACATGTCAAAATCTATTAGCATAGTCGCAGTGTTTTTCTGCATATTGCTCTGCCATCCCTTTGCGTATGCTCTGTCTGCAATGAGCGCGGGGCTTAATGAGTTATATTATGCGGATGGTCAGCGGTATTTCCTCTATGTGCCCGATTCGGCTCTCAAGAATCCGGAAGAGGCACACATCCTGGCTGCAATACATGGCTACAGCGGCAGAAAAGGCGACGCTGGAGGCATAAGTATTGTGGAGAATACCGCTCTCAGATGGTCTTCGCTGGCGGAAGAATATGGCTGGGTTGTATTAGCTCCTCACTTCGATGAAGACAGGTTCAACGATGCTTACCAGAGGCTGAATCTGTCAATATTCGGTATCGGTGTTCGCTCTGATCTGCGGCTTAATGACCTCGTTCGGGAGGTCAAGCGGCTAATTCCCGGGATAAACTCACAGAAGATATACCTTTTTGGCTTTTCAGGCGGCGGGCAGTTCGTTCACCGGTACGTCGCCTTCCATCCTGAACGAGTATCACGCGCTGTTTCGGCTGGATCGGGGTGGTATATGTGGCCGGATAGCGGACTGGCCTATCCTGTAGGCACAACCACGCTGTTACACGGAGCAGAACCCAAAATCGGTGAGTTGTTGACCTCTGATTTGCTTGTCCTGGTCGGTGACAGCGATACGACTGACAGCTCATTCCGAGAGACGTATGGCATCTATAATCTGATGAAGATACAGGGCGGAACCAGATGGCAAAGGGCCAGATTGAGCCGGGTATGTTTCTTGCAATGAATCCTGGTTTCGTTGAGGAGGAGATCAAGGGAAAGGATACAGTCGAGCCGGCATTCGGACTCAAAGCTAAGTGGATCGAAGCTCAGGAGAAAGAGAAGGGGGAACTGAGCGGTTATACTGTGGTGGAACCCTTGAGTGTTATTGCTACCCATCTTTCTGAAATAATTAAAAATTACGCTCATGAAATAATTACAAGACAGGATGTACAGTCACTTGTGGATAATGTAAAACGTGATTATCCTGTTCTTGT
>SDBU01004926.1_pt1 | contig 16158 bp, 23 predicted proteins | sample 2277071 | NCBI WGS metagenome assembly SDBU01 (sample SAMN10397929, study PRJNA504765) | marine sediment metagenome | isolation source: marine sediment core GS08_GC12, 126 cmbsf | place: Arctic Ocean: Gakkel Ridge, Loki's castle | collected 2008
TGTATTAACTATCTTTGCTACCTTCATCTTTACCTCCTCTCTTGACAGTTACTTCGATGAGCTCTGGCTTACTTAGCAACTCATATGCTGAGTTCATCAGGTAAATAGATGTGAAGACCTCAATATCGGCATTATCGACTACCTTGAAGACAACACTATTCTTACATAAACGATGCTTCTTTAATGTTACTTTAACCATAATAGTAATCCTTTCTTTTTTAATCAAACAAAATAGACAGAGCACCGTATGCTATTAGAAGATAGCCAGGAACGATTATTAGCCTATTGAAGGGAAAAATGCTCATCAGTGCAAACCCTATAGCTACTAATACAATTCCTATCGCTATCCATATGACGTTTCTGTCTTTGTTTTGCATCATAATTTTCTCAATCCTAACCACTTCTTCACATCAATTACATCACACTTTTCATTAGCAATGTCTCTAAGCAACTGAAGCATACCTGAATCATCAGTTGTAAGTCGTTTGGACTTACCGTCGAAACAACAGAACTCACCTATTTCTTCCGGCTCTAACTCATCGTTTTCAATCAGAAATACTGCCATTACAGACAGCCGATACTTTGGATTGTCTTTATACGCTGTTGTAAAGACAGGATGATTTAGTAGACAATCCTGAATGTCGCTTGCTAGTTGTTTCATTTTACTTTCTCCTTTTCTTTTAGTTTGCTTCAATTTCGTATCTACTAACAATGACAAAGAGAGGATAGCAGCGTACTGCTATCCTTTGTCTGTCATTCCGCTGAATCCGCTGCGTTTTGATTGTCCTCCGTAAAAACTGCCAGCAACTCGTAGGCTGCTTTTGTAGTGGCAACCCATTGCTTTGCTTCTTCTATGCCACACTTTCCATCAGCAATGTTTGTAATTAACTTAGCCATTGTAGCATTTTCACGACTGATGTCTTCGACCTTACTACAAATACTGTCTGCTTGTTGTTTCAAATGTGTCAATAAATCGTCCACTTTTTAATCTCCTTTTCTTTTAGTTTTGTTTAGTTCAAAATATCTGTTAGCCGTTGATAAATAGGGGACGGCAGCGTGCCGTCGTCCCCTACGTATCAATCTGAAGTTTCTGTTTCGGTCATTCTTGTGCTGCTGCCAAAGCCATTGCGGATTGCTCTTTATCAGCCATTTCAGCTACTTCAGCCGTTCGAGCAGCCAACTCAGCGTCATAAACCGATTTGACCAATTCATGTTGTGCTCGTAAACGGTTTGCCGATTTGAAAACCGGTTCGAGTTGTGTGTTTGTCAAAGCATTGAAAATCCGCTCGTAGTCCATTTTCGACATGCCCTTTGCCGTTACCGACCGTCGTAACGCCGCTTGCAATTCAATGGTTCGGGCTGATTTTTCACGGCTCAAAATATTCGCGTCCGTTTCAGCGTCCATTAGGGCTTTAACCGTACCGAACTTGGCAACCTTGACATCTCCAACAAACTTCGTCCCTCGTTCAATAAATGTCGGGTGAAGTTCGTATAGGATGTCGTCCTCGATGATTGTTTCGTAGTGTTTCGACATAATGGGTCTCCTTTCTTTTGTGTAATTCATTTGTAAAAGAACATATTTTATTGACCGTTTGAAAGCGTAAACAATACGCCGTCTAATCAATATCTGTAAGCATGTCCATATTGCGAATATCGTTGAACGTGTCGTCGTCAGCATCGGGAATGGGAATAAAACGCACCGGATTTGGATTGTCGTCGGGATTGGATACCCAAACGAGTTCACGTGTCATCACATCAATAAATACCATAATCACGTCCTAAATAAATATCTGTTAAGCGTTCAATATCCATATTGGTATTATACCATGTATCGGATTTATGTCAACAACAAAATAAAATAAATGTGAAAAAACATCGGATATTTTATGCGACAAACAAATGGAAATGTTAGGCGGATTGTAAACATCTGAGCTTGCCGGTCGAACGCCGAGCATACCGGATATTGTCGTACGAGATTATCGCTGGGCGATCTCGTTTGGATATAATGGCCAGCAATATCCACAAACATCTGAGCTGCTAACAAACCAATAAGTTCTATACCTAACAAACACGATTCGTTAGGCCGACGGCTAACATAGCGGACGACCTCGACATAGAATATCCCCTACCATAAAACAAAAACACCCCACCCCCCTTCGGTTGGCCGTAGCAGCATCTCTCTCTAATTTTCGCAACTTTTGAAATAAAGTGGACAAAAAATATCCACAAATAATTTTAATTTTTATTTTGCTTTTTCCGGCCAGTATCCGTATTATAATCGGAACGGGCATACAACCGGTCTGTACTATTTCACATTATGAAAAAGACGGTACAATAGAAAGAGCCTACGAACATGACACTATCGATAGAGAAAATAAACCCTCGACATGCTATGATTCTTGACCTCTACCTAAAGGGCTGGAAGGCGAAAGACATATCCGGCCACTTCGACATGACTTTACGACATGTGTCTGTCTTAATCAACTCTCCTAATTTCCAACACGAGTTGTCGCTTCGTCGAGCTAAGATAGAAGAAATGTCCGACCACCAACTTGCTGACGTCTCCGACGATGTAACTAAAGAGCTCCGAGCCGGAGCACTGGCGGCTGCAAAAAAGCTAGTCAACAACATAGACACATCTGACAATGAAGCTATTTGTCTCCGCTCCGCCACTGAAATACTCGACCGGACTGGACATCCGAAACGCCAAGTAATCGACAACAATCCGTCCGTGCAAATAGTAATCAGTCCCGACGACGCTAACCGAATTGTCGAGTCCATAAACCTCGACAACGAGCCGGCTGAAACAGAAAGCTCTGACTAACCCGTGTCAACTTTCGCCGTACACGCCGGCTCGTTATACTTTTTGAGTCCGCTCGTGTGCGGGAGCAAACGGGTGCGAGTGCGAAGCACGAGCCAAGCAAGCTGTGTTCTACTACTAACGTAACAAACATACTTACGGAGAATACAATGAAAGTCAGCTTCAATCAATACATTCGAAACTTAGATGGGATAGTGCTAAAAGAGGATAGCGGAGACGGTAAAGTAAACGAACTGATGCTCTCTGGTATTTGTACAAACGCTTTGCTAGTACCTCAACAAGTAAGGAACCCAGCTAACCGAAGCAAAGAGCTAACTGGTCAGGAGAAAGTAGAACGATACGAGCTGGCATTGAGACTTCATAAGTCGGATGTTGTAGACGTATCAGCTGAGGAGATTAGCTTACTAAAGCTCGTAGTCGCTGAGGCATTTGCTCCGCTTATAGTTGGACAAGCACTTAAGCTTTTAGAGAAAGTAGTGGTTGATAATGGCAGCTAGGACAGCTAGGACAGACAGAGAGATTCTTATACAGCTCAGCACTGATATGTGTTGGATAAAGAAGATGATGGGAAATCATCTTCGACATCATTGGATGCTAACGCTAGCCGTCTGTATTGCATTGATAACAGCTATTATGAGCTTTGCATTAAAACATTTTATAGGATAGTTTATCTTGAACACTAATCTTGACAAGTCTACAATGAATGCTGTTCGTGAGAGAGGTAAGGAGTCTCTATTCTTCTTCGCTCGAGCTATACTCGGCTTCGACGATTTAGACAAAGACATTCACAGGCCGATATGTCGGGTCTTGCAAGACTATGAAAAGAACACTCGAATTAAGATTATCCTTCCTCGAGACTGGTTTAAGAGTAGTATTGGTTCGGTAGCTTATCCAATTTGGCGAGCTGTCAACAATCCAAATGTAAGATGTCTTGTTGCACAGAATACATACTCAAATGCTTGTAGAAAGCTATTTGCAATAAAGCAGATATTTGAGACTAACAAGCTGTTTCGAGCGTTGTACCCAGAAATTTTGCCAGACGGCTCGAGAACATGGACGAAGGAATGTTTAACGGTAAACAGAACAGGTGCGTATCCAGAAGGTACTTTTGAGGCGGCTGGCACTGGAACGGCTGTTACAAGTCGACATTATGACGTTGTAATAGAGGACGATACAGTTAGTCCTGAGCGAGATGCACTGACCGGTCTTATGCAGCAGCCTACACAGTTAGAGATAGAGAAGGCTATTGGTTGGCATAGACTGGTTCATCCGCTGCTGCTTCATCCGAGTAAATCGCAGATTGTTGTAATAGGAACTCGCTGGTGTCAACGAGACTTGTTGGGCTGGTTAGACATACATGGCAAAGGATATGTTACAATTTCTCGAGCGGCTCGAGAGAACGGTAAACCTGTTTGGAGTCGATATAACAACAAGGTACTTGAGCAGTTGGAATCCGAACTTGGCCCTTACATGTTTGCTAGTCTATTCCTAAACGACCCATCTGATGTTATTAGTCAGGTGTTCAAAAGAGAGTGGATACATTACTATCACGACTTACAGAAGAACCTAGTATTCTGTACTTCCGTTGACCCTGCACCATCTGACACGGATAGCACATCCGACCCTGACTATAATGTAGTCTTAACAACTGGAATAAAACCTAGTACAGGTGATGTATATGTTGTTGATATTACTCGAGAGAGAATGAATCCTGGTCAGTTAATAGATTGTATCTTTTGGCATTATTCTAGATACAAACCAGTGGTAGTTAAAGTTGAGGCTATTGCGTATCAGCGAACGATAAGCTACTATCTACAACGAAGGCAACGAAAGCTGAAAATGCCGTTTTACATTGAGGAGATTAAAAGCTTAAAGGGTTCAAAAGCTGATAGGATTCGAGGCTTGCAGCCGTTCTTTGCAGCAAATCAGGTGTTCATTAAGACCTCAATGTCTGAACTTGAGAGAGAGCTCTTATCATTTCCTCGAGGTGCTCACGACGACATCATTGATGCATTAAGTATGCAAAGAGATTTTTGGAATGAGGAAATGGCAACTCAAGACGATAGTAAGAATGAGCTGCTGCTAAACAACCCAATGTCTGCAGCGTCAGTGCTAAACGAACTGTTAGAGCGAACTACTATAATGAATCGATACCCAGCGGATATAGGTCTAATGGGAGAGAGAATTGAAGGCAACCAAGTGAGAGATTTTAGCTATGTATGAAGAATTTGAAGTAGAGCAAGCAATGAACGTGATGAGGCAGGCTGCTCAAATCAGTGGAGACAAAAAGATGCTGGATTCTATTCAAGAACTAGCACAAAGGCGAGTATTGGAGCTTGAAAACTTCATTGAGATTGTTCCTAATTTGAGTGCTATACCTAATAGTCGTAGCGAGATTGTATAAAATGAAACTTAGCGTAGAAGACTGGCTAGTTGAAATCGACAACGCTCTTGAATATCGTCGTATATTCGGTCGTGAAGAGAAGTGGGACAGCTTAGAGAGGTCATATCTAAACGACCCTAACTCGGATGCAGCTATTGGGCCAAACCTAATCTTTGCAATGGGCGATAGTTTGATGAGCAGCTTGGCTGTTCCTAATCCAGAGATTGTTGTAAGTGCTGAGCATCCAGCAGGAGTGGACAGAGCACCTGTTGTTGAGAGAGTTGACAACTGGCTCATTGGTGAGCTAGATTTACAAGATGCTGTAGAGGCTATGGTTCTGCATATGTATCTATATGGTAGAGGAATCATTAAGATTGGATACGATAGTGAGTTTGGATGGTCGCCCTACTACGACATCGGCCCTGCTAATAATCTAATGGGAATGACGCTTACTCAGTTTGGTAAGAAGGGTCAGAGGATAGAGACAAAAAACATCACTCCAGGTATGCCTTGGGTAGCACCTGTGCTGCCTCACGACTTCGTAGTTCCCTGGGGAACTGTTAGATTAGAGGATGCTCCTTGGTGTGCTCATAGAGTAGTTAGACTAAACGAGCATATAAAAAGCGACCCGAAGTATAAGAACAAGAGTCGCTTGGAGCCTCAAATATCTATGCAGTCGTTTATGGAGAGCTATAGAAAGCTTGGCAAACGTCAGACGGAATACGGAGCTCAGCAGAACACTAAGGCATTATACAACGTCTTGTGGGAGATTCATGATAGAATGACAGGACGTATCATAGTAGTGTCTCCAGATTACGATGAGTTTCTAAGAGACGAACCTGATGCGATGCAAGTATGCGGATTGCCATTTGTATCAGGAACTCTTGTTAGACATCCTCGAGCATTCTGGTCAACTCCACAGTCGTACTATATTGGTCAGATTCAGCATACATCATTTGACATTGCATTACAATCTGAGAAGCAACGTCGAATAAGCATGCTGAAGTTTCTTGCTAATAAAGATGCAATGTCGACTGACGAGCTAACCAAACTCATTAGTGGCGATGTTGGAGCTGTTGGTCTTGTCAAGGGCAATAGACCACTTAGTGATACTTTCATGGCGTTTCCTCAAGGCAACATGATGGAGCTTACATTTCAGGCTGAAGCTACTCGTCGAGATGCCAGAGACGCTGTTGGATATAGCAGAAATCAAATGGGAGAGTTTGATACGTCTTCTCGTAGAACAGCAAGAGAAGCAACCTTTGTCAATCAAGGCTCACAGATGAGGACTTCCAAACGAATGAACGTCGTAGGGCGTTTGTATATTGAAACAATTAGGAAGCTCAACTATGTATCTTTTACGTTTTGGAAGCTTCCTAGATTTGCAATGGTTGGAAGTGATTGGGTGAAGTTTACAGGAGAGGAGTTGCGAGGAGATTATTTATATGATATATCTTTATCTACTAAGCGGCAGTTAAGCAGGTCTCAAAGAAAATTAGAAGCTATAATGATGATGTCGCAGCTTATTGGACTGCCTAATGTTAATATACCAGAGCTTTATAGGTATGTCTTAGATGCAGCATCAGACCCTGGATTTGAAAGGATTCTTGGCCAGGGAGCAGCCAGGGGGGGAGCTGCTCCTGGTGGGGCTAGTTCTAGTGGAGCTGCTCCTGGTGCTTTGCCAACAATTCCGGCAACGAAGACGACGAACCAATAACTATTTCATAATATGGAAAAGTAACATGCCTATCTACGATTTCCTATGTTCTACTTGTGGAAGGAAAAAACCTGATGAGTTTGTGCATAAGGTAGATGCAGAAGTCAAGTGCGTTCAATGTGGAGCAGTTATGAAGAGGCTCTTTCCAAATAAAGTAAACATTCAGGTGTTTCCATCTGATGGTGTGTTTCTTGAGCACGTATCAGCTGAGGGTAAGAGGTTCTTTTCAAAGGGTGAAATGAGACGATATGAAATCGACAATGACGTAGAGTTAGGACATCTTTTATGAGGCATGAGGTATGAACTGAGGTAACGGTATGCGAAAAGTAATAGTAGAAGTGTTCGACTCTGGCGGCGTAGATGTAAAGTTTATTGGAGACCACATCACGAAACGAGAGTTATTAAGGCTCTTGAAGGCCATTAAGCTAGGGTATCGACACAGAGTAATGGAGTATCGAAGGCAGGTAAACTTAAATTTCAAAAATTCAGAGGTAAATAACAATGGGACAGACGGAAGAAGCAAAAAAGAAACAGGAAGCGTTAGAAGCATTGGAAGCATCGGAGAAGACGGAGCAGCAAAAGCAAATATCGCTGCTCACTCAGCAAGTGTTGGAGCTAAGTAGTACTGCGAAGACAAAAAGCGACGAAGAAGCTGCAACTAAGCTGCAGGAGCAAGAGACTTTACTTGCTACGGCGTCTGACATCAGAGCTCTGATGAACGATGATGATGAGACAGCGGCCTCAGCGAATAAAGGTGCTGAAGACTTGACTAACAAAGAGCTGTTAGACGTTGTTGCTAAAGCCTTTGACACTGCTGTTGATGCGAAGATGCACAAGGTAACACAAGACATCAACACGAACATATCTAAGATAGAAAAGAACAGCGATGATGTGAAGGGTGCAGTAACACAAATCATAGCAGCTTTAGGCGTACAGGCCGCACAGAGTCAATTTTCTGACTTTGATAGTTATCGAGACGAAGTGTCTAAAGTAATGGGAATGTATCCTGGAATAGACATTGGACATGCGTATGTTCTTGCAAAGGGTTTGAAGTCTATGGGAAGTCCTACACAGAAGGTGGCAGAGTCAGAGCGGCCTACTGGTGAAGGAGCTCCTCATCTGCAAGTAGCTCGTTCTCGAAAGTCTAATCAAGAAGATAAGGCTTCTACTCATGGCATCGTAGGCTTTAGAGGCTTCTTAAATGATGCAATCGACAAGGTTGTAGTAGACAGATAGTAAATGTAAGGTTGTTTTCGGAAGACAACTAAGAAATATAAAGGCTTGGATAAGGACTATGAAATGAAATAGATTTGAGTTGAGACGTACGAAGTTTTATTAACTACTTTTGGAGATAAATACTAATGCCAACATTACCAACAATGACAAGGACGATAGACGACGACTTCGTAAACACATGGTATGAGATTCGCTCTCAGGTGATTGACAACATCCTCAACGCAACTCCCTTTTCTTTAGCCCTTAAAGAGTTCGGCTGTATGAAGACTCAAGTAGGTGGGGAGTACATTACTCGTACTGTGGGATACGGAACGAAGTCAACTCAAAGGATTGATAAAGGATCGGTGCTTACGCAATCAGTGCCAAAGTTAGACACTATGGGTATCTGGGACTGGAGATACTTCCTGGTAGATGTCAATAGGTCTATTGTGGATGATGCTAAGAATGCCGGCAAGTTTAAGATTAAGTCGTATATCGCTGCTAGACTGGAGTCGGCTCGTAATGCCGTCATTCAAGATATGGAAACATATCTACATCAGTGGGGATTGTACTATGAGACTCCTTATCAGTTCAACGGCTTGTACGATATTTGTCCGCAGTATACTCAGGAAGGTGCAACTAGTCCAGGTGCAGCTAGCGATGACCAGCATACCTCTGGAGATACGTCCAATGGCGGTCTTGATAGAGTCAACACCTGGTGGAGAAACTGGTGTGCGAATGACACTAACACTACTTATAGTGCTAGCAATAAGTATGCCGGTCTTGTACATGACCCTTACACCTTGAACTTAGTGCCCGATATGAGAAGCTTCTGGAATGCCACATCGGCCAATAAGGAATCTCCAAATCTCATCATCATGGATAAGGCTATCTATGAGGCTTATGAGGACGAAGCTGGCGATCTTCAGACGGTTGTCCGGTCGGCGTTTTCTAAAAAAGCCGTTGACTTGGGATTTGACGTTCTGACATTTAAGGGTGCTCCTTTGATGTATAGTTCCGGTCTTGACAGCACAGAGCATATCTTTATGCTGAATATGAACCACATTGAGTTCGTGTACAATCCCAATCTGTGGTTTGATATGACTGAGTGGAAAAGCTCACCGAATCAGCTTGAGAGAGTTGCTTACATTGCTTGCATGACTACCGGCTTGATTACCGATGAGCCTAGACGTCATTGTGCGATTGAGTATTCTACCTAATAGTCGAACATCAGTCTAGTAACAATTTGACAACTAATTTTTGAGAGGTTCGTATAATGACATTGAAAGTGCTTTTTGAAACAGCACTCACAGATGTAGCCACGAAAGATGTCGAGGGTGTAGGTACGTTGCGGTGGAAAGATGATGATAACGTCTTCAGATGGATTAAGAATCGCAACGCTACGGCCTTTACAGCTAAGCAACCCGTCTGCTATGATGTAGGCAATGTCGGTTCAAATGCATTGTTTAAGTCTGTGAACATGCCAGTATCTGCTGACTTGATGGTAGCAGCGGGCATAGCTATGACGGCTTTGGGCAAGTCTGGTGGGACTACAGGTTGCTATGGTTGGGTTCAAGTAGAGGGTTATTGTAAGGATGCTAGAGTGATAGACTCAACATCTGGTGGGGGAGACGTTCTAGTTGGTAGCGAGATGATTTGCGTAAATACCAAGTCTTATCTTGCTTACAAAGCTGACCCTGGAACTCCTCCCATATACTCTAGCCACTTCATAGCTCTTGAAACCCTTGCAACAGCTGGCACTGGAGCTGCTACAAATACAGTGTTAGATGTTAGAGTTGAGTGTTTGTAAGATTTAATCTTGTTAATCGTTTTAGTAGGAGGTAAAACTACTAATGGCACAGAAAGTTACATTTGAAACCAAACTAACAGATGTCAGCATCGAAGACATTGAGGGAGTTGGAGTTTTAAGACGTGAGCCGGATGGCAAAGTCTATAGATGGGTTAAGAATAGTGAGACTGCTGCTCTGACGGCTAAGCAGCCTGTCTGCTACGATGTCAGCGACGTTGGAAGCAAGGTTCTGTATGAGACAGTTCTTACTCCAGCTGCTGCTGATGTGATGTTAGCTGCTGGTATAGCTATGACTGCAATGGGTAAGTCAGGCGGCACAACTGGATGCTATGGATGGGTGCAGGTAGAGGGATATTGCAAAGATGCATTGGTTGCAACTCCGAACACTGCGGCTGGTGGTATAACTGCTGCCATTGTAGTCGGAAGTGAATTGATTTGCGTTGACGCTAAGACCGCTCTTGCTCACTCAACTGTAGCAGGAAAGGCTCCCATATACTCTAGCCACTTCATAGCTCTTGAGACATTGGCAGCCGCTACACCTTCAGTAGCAACAGCTAAAGACGTCATGATTAGATGTTTGTAAAAGGAGATTTAAGCAAAATGGCAAAAAAAGACGTGAAGGTAGCAGTAGCTGTTCACAGCTATGGTCATATCGCTCCAGATGTTTATGCTAATCACATCGGCAACTTTGCTCGATGGTCGAGAATGTGTACTGCTTTGTTTCTTCACATTGATGGTGTGAAGACAGCAGAAGCAAGAAACTCGTTGGTTGAAAGGGCTATCGAGGAAGGATGTACTCATATATTCTTTCTCGATACTGACCATTTAGTTAATGAAAAGATACTGCCGCAATTACTTGGCAACGCAGAAGCAGCTGTTGTCAGTGGATTGGTTGTTAGAAGAGATGGTAAGGATTCTCAAATTGGATTCATTCAGAAGGATGATGGACTTTTCTACAATATAATTCTTCCAACTGAGGGCTTGTCTTATGCGGTTGATGCTTGTGCATTTGGATGCACTTTGATAGATTTAGATGTCTTTAAGCATATTGAAAAGCCGTACTTCAAAGATATTTTAGTTAGAGGAAGTGATGGTACGTTGAGTCAGCGTCGTAGCGATGTAGAGTTTTGTAGAGAAGTTAGAGAACTGGGAAAAGACGTTAGGATTGATACAAGAGCCAGAGTTGGGCACGCAGGACAGCAACTTGTGCACTATCCAACAGATGTTCAGTATCAGTTGCAAACATATAACACTGCTGCAGAATTAGCTAAAAATATGCCCAAGCCGTCTGTAATTGACTTTGGCTGTGGATTTGGCAGTAAACTAGTAGACATCATCGTTCCTGTCAGTGGAGTTGTATTTGGTGTTGATAAGAATGAGTGTATTGTCGGCTGTAAGAGGCTACATCCTAATATCGACATTAGCTGGAATGTTGCAGACTTGAACGAGTCGATTGAGGGCTATGGACAGTCTGACTTAGTTATATGTGCCGATGTGCTCGAGCACTTAGACAAACCAGATGTGCTGGTTCACACTATTGTAGAGCATCTTAAGCATAAAGGTCGAGCAGTAATATCAACTCCAGACGCTAAAAGTGTTACGAGAGACATTAAGATAAACCCAGAACATAAGCATTTATGGAATGAGGAGCAATTTACTAAGCTTCTAACTGATAACGGCTTAACAGTTGTAAGCGTAGAAAAAGAGAAGGAAATCTCTGGTTATATTTCTATGATTTTTGTTTGTACAAGATAAAGAAGTTGGATTAACTTTAGGAGAAAATAAATGGTTGCTGTAACTCATGCTAGAGCCGGAATGCGTTTCGTTAATCAAATGTTTAAGAAGACACAGATAAAGAGTATAGCTAGAATGGCAGAACGCATTTCCTCTCAAACAGGCGTTGCTGATGGAGGGGGAGACCTTACTCTAACAGCCGCTAAAGTTGGTGATATTATATATGACGTAGATAATGACGACTGGTTCATTTGTACTGTCGCTGCTACTACTGTTACTCAAATAAGTCCATGATGAGGAGACTAAACAATGGCGGATAATACCGTTACACTATCAAGAACTAACCGAAGTAAGACTGCGTGGCTTGTTAATCTTCAGTCGGCTAATGCAAGTGGTGGAGTGGAGTTAAAGGCTACTCCAGGAGCAGGTGCAAATCTGTATATAGAAGGCATACACATCCACTCTGGAGCAGCATATAATGCTCTAATGACAGTTACTATCAAGGACGCATCAGCTACTCTGCTCGGCCCTTACGAGATGAACTCAGGTGCAAATGTGTTTCTTGACTTTCAAGGCGACCCTGTGAAGATAATAGCTAATCATGCGTTAAACTTAGTTTCAGACTCTGGAGAAATTTGCGTAACTGTCTGGGGATTTACCATCTAATGGCAAAAACAAGAGGCGAATTAAAGACGTTAGTTATTGCACATACAGGGCGAAATAAGGATACCTTGATGGATAGTCTATGCAATGATGCTTTGAAGATTGCAGTGATGCTGCATGCGTTCAGAGATTCTCTGTCTATTCCGAGTGACTTTGCTATTACAGAAGCTGCAACGTCAGTAGATATATCATCAGCTAGTGCCTTGCACATCGTAACTGCAAGAATTGTACAAACTTCAGGCTCTCAAAATAAGAAGCTGATTATCAAAGACCGTCAGTGGTGGGATAGGAAGGTTATCAATCCAGAGGATAATCAGAAAGGCTGGCCAACCTACGGACTTCGATGGGGAGATAATATCGTACTTGATAGACCGGCCAACAGTGGATTGAGCTTGAGACTTCGAGTAACTACCGTACCAGCGTTTGCTGACGACAGCACAGAATGCCCGATTAGTGTTCTCGACCTGTTCGTTGAGAAGTACGTGGCAGCTCATGTGTTTCTATCTATGGAGAACAGAGAATCATACATCTTTTGGAAGTCCGAAGCTCTTGGGCCTGCATTTGATAGAGGTAGTATTGGTGGTGAGTTGCTAAACGCTATCAATAGTGATAAGTACGACCCAGCTCAGGAGTTGAAAGTAGAGAGAGCATCTGATGTATCATCGAACATTGGTATTTCTGTTGAGAATCAAATCACTGGTCATGGTAGATTTGGAGAAGTTGATACTTGGTATTGATTTACTATTTCACATTATGGAAAAGCTATAATGAGCAAAGAAGATGATGAGCGAAAGATATTGCAAGATGCACTGAGGCAGCTTCTAGTGTTAGATGCTGACATTGCAGATAGTAGAAAGCGTCTTGACAAATTAGAGTTATCTACTCATGAACTAATCGTCAATGTTAAAGACGCATTGAATGGAGGTGTATCATAGCTGACGAATGGAATGTATCTAAACCGATTGACCACACACTTGTAAGTGCAGTACCTGGCGAGCATAGAAAAATAACAGCTAAGGTCAAGACTGTTCTTGAAAAAGAGCATGAGGCTCTAGGCGATGGCAACTCCGGCTGTCAGCACTCTAGTGGAGCTGCAGTTGCGTATGAAGATACGTCTACACCTTCTAAACAGCCAGACGGCTCGACGAATTTATCCGACATTGCCATCGACAGAGGCAGGATTTGGTTAGATGATAACTTCGACCCACCTGTTGTAAAAAGATGGGACGGCTCAGCTTGGGAGGAAGTAGGTAGGCTTAAACCAACTGGGATTGTCGTTGCTACGGGATATGGTATAGCAGCAGATACGGATGATGGGAGCGATGATGCAGCTGTAAAGCTATCTGGTGGTGGAGGAGCTTCTGATACAAGAGGTGCTGTTATAGTGCTGAATGGTAATGAGGAGGCAACAAACCCAGGCGACCTTTATCTTACACCAGGTAGTGAAGGTGAAATCACTGTAGGCACTCATAAGATAACTAATGTTGTTGACCCTGGTGCGAATCAAGATGCCGCTACGAAGAAATATGTAGACGACCAGATAACAGCAGGTGCACTTAGCACTTATGACAGTGGTTGGTTTGCTGCAACGGCTGGAAATGCTGACTACAGCAAAACTCATGGTTTGGGAACGACAGCAATTATCACGCAACTATATTTTGCAACAAACGATGCAGGAGCCAATATGTTCGATTGTCAAGTGATGGATTTGCGTGATGTTGTTGGAGCTGGTAGTGTAATTAAGGATATTACTACTACAACATTGAAGATATGTGTGGACAGCGACAAAATTGCAATTCGATTAGCAGCTAACGGAGCTGGTACATATGATACTTATGCAAGTGGATATCTAAGAGTAATTGCACTCGCAATAGCTTAAGGATACGAAAACAATGCCTTATCAAACAGTTAACATTCCTATAGCCCTAAACGGTCTCAACAAGGATTTAGAACCTACTGATATAAAAAACACTTCTCCACATATGAAGAATATGGTTGTGGAGAGGGGGCGTATCAGAAAGTGGCTTGGCTACTCTGAGCTTGGAGGAAATCTACCGCTCAGCGGTATTGGAATGGAGCTGGTTCAATACACCGATGCTCGAGGCGGTATACATCATCTTGCATTTACTACAACTAATATGTATGAGTATCAGGCAAGCACAAGAGTGTGGTTGCCTATAACTCCATCAAAAGACCTAGACGACTGTGAAGCTGGATGGGCTGCCGGAAGTGGAGATACAGTTACTCACGACAGCGACAATAGTATTCGAGGCAGCAAGTCAATGAAGGTCGTATTAGTTGCTGAGCGGTCTGACGGAAACTTGCTATCATACAAAGACATCAGCAGCACTGACATACGAACCTATGCTGATGCTAGCTCAGCTTTGACTCACATAGGCTTTTGGATTAAGTCAAGCACTGCACTAGCAGCATCGGCATTGGAAGTAGTAGTCAGTGAGTCTAATCATGGGTCTGGTGAGAAGACAGGCACATATTTAGAGTGTCTGGCAACTGCACTATCAGCTGATACATGGACGTTTGTACAGCTGTCAAAGACGTTGACCAACTTCAACGCTGTCATATCGGTGTCTATATTTGCTAACGCCACGCTAGCAAGCGGCTTGATTATACATCTTGATGACATTCGAGCGTACAAGACGTTTACTGGAAGTGCCGACAATCGATGGAGTCATTCAGTTGCTCATGATGTAAATTACTTTAGCAACAATGGTGGAGCAGCACTTGTAGTATCTAACAATGTTGACAAGGTACACTACTTTGAAGGTCAGTCAGGCTGTACGTTTTTAGAGCTTGACATGTCTGACTTTTCCAGCTTCGCTCATACAAAAGAGCTCATAGAGTTTTGGAATCACTTTTTTGCTCTAAACTACAACGATGGTAATAATAATGTCAAGTCCATAGCGTGTACTGATGTAGGCGACATTGACGATTGGACGGCTGGTACGAGCAATTCGTGGCTACTCACTGATTCGATAGGCAAGCTTCTACGAGCTATAAAACTTGGCTCATCGATGATTTTGTACTCCGACCTGTCTCTTACAACTTGTCGATACATTGGTAGTCCTAACATATTCGTGTTTCCTACTCTCGTATATGAAAGTGGGCTGTTTGCAGAGAAGGCGGTTTGGGGGTTTGTGAACGAGCACTTTTTCATCGGCTCCGACCAGAAGATTTACAGCTATAAAGGCGGACAGCATCTTGATGTCATTAGCGACCAGATTGGAGAGTCCTTCTTTCAAGAGCTTAACGTGAGCAAGAAGGAAAGAATAGTTACTGGTCTCGACCCCGCTCGACATAAGGTGCACTTTTTGTTCCCATCTGGGACAGACGAATACGCATCGAAGGCATATACGCTAAACTACAAACGTCGTCCTATGTCGTGGGAGTATTATGAGTTTGGACACTTTGTTAGAGACTTTAGTATTTTTGATAGTAAGACAGAATGGTACTGTGATGGGCCTGAAGTAGCAGGCTTGTACTGTGATGAAGTAACATTCTATGCGGACTCTTCTTACGCACAGCTCAACTATCCTATCACGACGTTCTTGACATCTGATGGATATATATTTCAGATGGATGAGCGACAAGGAAAGTATGGAGATGTTGCAGTCTCGTGTGAGTATCAAACATTTGATATAACTGCGGATAATGAAGAGCATTATATAAGAATCTCGTGGTTCTCGTTTAACGCAAAATCTTCTGTTCCATCCGCTACAGTTACTCTTTGGTACTCAACGGACGGCGGAAAAATATGGACGCAAATAGCAGACGAGAATGGAGTTACTGACCTTAGT
>SDBU01004927.1_pt1 | contig 16158 bp, 20 predicted proteins | sample 2277071 | NCBI WGS metagenome assembly SDBU01 (sample SAMN10397929, study PRJNA504765) | marine sediment metagenome | isolation source: marine sediment core GS08_GC12, 126 cmbsf | place: Arctic Ocean: Gakkel Ridge, Loki's castle | collected 2008
TAAGGATGTAATCTACATTGGAGAAAGCGAGAATCTTCAGAATCAATTTGCAAAATATGTTGACACAAACTTTGAAAATGATACCTGTAAACAAAAAACCCATACTTATCAAAGAGAGTTTGTCGAAAACCCCAAAGAGCGAAGGAAGCAACTTTTAGAGGATTTTAAGAATAAAAATGGAAAGCTTCCTCTCTGCAATGATGTGAGTTGAAAACTGTACCTGTGGGACAAAAATGTACAGAATAGGAAAAGGCTAATCCATCAAAGGGATTGTGACTTTTAGTTCTACTCCCTAACAGTTCGTATCAAATGTAATCGAATCCATTCAGATGCGGTTCCTGTATAGGATTTCAAAGAGTGTTTGGATTAGATATTGAAACAAACATACTGGATTCCTGATTGATTACCTAGTATTTTGCGTGCCCTTTAAGATAATAATCATTGAGGCATTCCATGCAACAAAATTCACTATTGAATAACTCAAATTCCTTTCTACAGTTTTTACATTTAAAGTTCATAATTACTCAATTTTTAAAAAAAGAGATTTGATTCTAACGCCTCTTTCTTTTAGAACCTTTTTTTGCGGCTGCATTTCGTTTTCTTGTACGAGCAGCTTTTCTAGCAGTAGCACGTCGTTGTGCTTTTGTTTGTGCCATGTTTAGGATGAATTGTACTTGACAATATGTGGTACAAGTCAGCTATTATTAGCTACTTTTTCTAGTTTACAGTTCGTATCAAATGTTAATTTGAAAAAAATCTAATATTTCCACAATCTTTGCATATGATGGTTTTTTCATTGTGTACAGTTATAGAACTCCCACAATCAAGACATATTCGAATTTTAGGATCAACTGTTTCAGTTAATGTCTGTATTATAGAATTTAAGTTATACAATTTAGACCCTTTTGCAGTCCGTATCAAATGTAAATTAGTTGGATCTCAGCGAGTTTGCAAACTCGGTTAATTTCTCAATTTTTTCATCAAGAGTTAGCTGCATAAACTCTTCCATCATTGTTTTCATTTCAGTATGTTTTGCTGTCCTTTCCTCATCAGAAAGATTTGCGTACTGTGTCTTCATATCCTTAAAATGAGCCATTATTGTTTCTCTATCCTCTTCAGATAGGGATGTGAAGGCTTCTTTCATCTCTGTATGTTGAGCAATCTTTGCTTCTCGTTCTTCAGGAGTAAGGTCTGCAAAGTGAGAATCCATCATTTTGTAGTGAGAACCTATCATTTTGTCTTGAGACCACTTGTCACCGTGAGAATAATGTTTGAAATCATCAATTGATTTGCCTTCTGATATGTAAAGAGTAAACCCGTTTCCAGCATCCACTATAACCTTATGAAATAGTCCATCACCGTCTACTATCCCAAACTTGTAGACTAGAAAACCCTGTACTGCCCCAAGCTTACCTTTGATTGCCTGACCATCAGTTACTGCATTTTCTGCAACAGCGGTAGCTACTGAGAAATGAATTTTTTCCATTTCAATATTTTCTTGAATGGTTTCTCCTGCCGCAAGAGAACCAGAAATCTCTGGCATGTCATGTTGTTTCCAGTATTCTGCAGTTGCATCAAGTGGAGAAAATACTACAATAGCTGTTACGATACTCAGGGCAAGGATTGTGGAGATAAGCAGTTTAGGTTTTTTTAACAGTGTTTTTAGCATCTGGCAAAAAGGTTGATTCATCCTATATAATCTTCACTACTAATTTTTGTACAATGTCTGAGAAATTTTGTCCGAAATGTTAGGTTAACAGTTCGTATCAAATGTTAATGAGAATAAAAAAGAAAACTCAATCCTAGACTTGAATCATTTAGTTTTGGTTTTTATAATAGAGTTCGATAATTTTATCTACCACTACATTTGTGTCGTTATCTTTTTCTGTACTTACAAGAAGCAAATGGTCATCGCCCAGATAAAAGGAAAAGCGCTTAATCGTGTCATATTCAGCCATGCTGTATTTTGTTTTGCCAAGCATTTTTGCCGAAGCTTTACGTGCCTTCCAATCAATAATGGAGAGATTGACCAATTCATTTTCCATATGCTCTGAAAGCAGGCTTTTCATGCCATTACGCATGCCCCCTGCAACGTGTTTAGCCCATTGGTCAAAAACGGAAGCAAATCTGATTTTAGGGTCAATCTTTAAAATTTGTGAACAAAAATTTTCATAATCCATATTAATTATTAGCACATGTAATGTACTATTAAAAATTAATCAAGAGTAATTTAAAGTTCGTGTCAAATGAAAATTTGGCAGTTTTCATTAAAATTATAACCCAAGTACAATGGATTAAAATCTAATCATGGAAGAGGGCGAAAAAAAACTCAAACAGGAAGATTGTCACGAAGATGGCCTCGGAGCAGGAGTTCTTACACTTACAAACAAACGACTCGCGTTTGATAAAACTAAAGGAAGGATAATGGATTTTTCAAAAAGATTTGAAGAAACTGTAATTGATGTTCCGTTAAATGATGTCAAAAAAGTTTGGAAGGAGGGGTTGCTAATGAAAAAAGTTTGTTTTACTGCAAAAACTAAAGATGGTGACAAAACCTACAAGTTTGGTGTTTTTAGTACTGGAGGTTGGTTAAATGATATCCAAGATGCAATTGAAGGTTTTAAAATCAATAATCAACGTTAACTGTATCTAATCTCCAAGATTGTCTGACAAAAGTTTCATCAAGATTAGCACCATTTTTTACTGAAGATTCCAAAAGTCCGGTCCATGCAATTTGAGAACCACAGTCTCCAGAATATTTTAGAGGGGAAGTGAAGAATTTACAATTTTGTCTTTTACATACACTGTGTAACATTTCTGACAGTCTTGTATTTGCAGCAACACCACCCACTATCAACAATTCTTTTTTCTTAGTAAACGCTAAGGCTCTTTCAACTACTTCGGAGATCATTGCAAATGCAGTTTCTTGAAGAGAAAAACATGAATTTTCAATCCCTTTTGAAACAATAGATTTTGTAGCTGAGAGCAAACCAGAAAATGAAACATCATTTCCTTTTACTACATATGGTAATGGAATATAGGTAGAAGATTTGTTCGCAAGTTGTTCAATTTGTTTTCCACAGGGGGAAGCAAATCCTAGTGATCTTCCGAATTGATCTAATAGTTGACCAAGTGTAATGTCAAGTGTTTCTCCAAATACTCTCCATTTACCTATCATAAAGGCAAGTAACATTGTGTGACCGCCTGAAACAAGTAGCACTAAAGGATTTTTTGCACCAGTTAATAGTTTTCCAAGTTCAATGTGTCCTATTGCATGATTTACTGGGTATATTGGAATTTGATAATATGACGACAGGGAACGTGCAACAACAGCTCCAACCCTAAGACATGGACCTAATCCTGGACCAGCTGCATATGCAACTATATCCAAGTCTCCCACATTGACTTTAGCTTTCTGTAAAGTTTCTGATAGAACTTCTGAGCTATTTTCTACATGATGTCGTGATGCTTCTCTAGGATGAATTCCTTCTCCATCAGGAGGTCGATAAATTTTCCTAACGTCGGCAAGGATCTTTCCTTTTTTCGCCTTTTTTTCCAAAACCGCACATGAAAATGTATGTGCAGTACTTTCAATACCTAAGCAAAGCATATTATCCCCTACTCAATGTCGACACTATTTTGACGACATCGCCATTTTTTAGTTTATGATCTGCTCCTATCCTTTGTTTGGTTTTGCAATCAATTGCATGTAAGAAGCCTTTTGCAATATCAGCGTGAACTGTTTCTGCTAGATCTTTTGCCGTGGAACCTTCAGCCAATAATTTTGCGTCAGGAAGAACTTGTCCATCTTTATTACAAAATTTACTCTCATCTTCTACAGGATAAACTACAATAGTTTTCAGAACGTCAAACACGGCAGAATTCAAGCAGGTTTGAATTCCTGTTGTTTTAATTTTAGTCAGTATAGTTTTTACTACATCAAGGGCCTTTTTTTGTTGGGCAGACATTTCAATTTCTTTTTTTATAGAAAAATTATCATCGCCAGTAACGTAATCAATTAATCCAGCCTTTGATGCCTTCCTCAACAATAATTCTGTCTCAGCACTACAAAGAATTACTTTGTTATCATGAATTTTATTAGTTATCTCTAGATCTTTGCAAAGATCTGCTTTGTTGGCAGCAATGAATATGGGTTTAGTATTTTTTCTAAGATCTTTTACAAAAGTTGAAAGATCATTTTTGTCCCATTCTGTAGGTTTTTTGGTAAGTAAACCAGTATTTTGCAAAACAATTTTGACTTGATAATCTTTAATTCCTAAACCACTAAAGCGTTTTGCAATTCCTTCAACTAGTTTTACAGTTTTTTGTTCAATTTCTTTTGATAGTTTTTGCCACTCACGTTCTAAAATTTGTTTGAACCATTGATCAAATTCATCGACAACAAATTCAATGTCTTCTAAAGGGTTATGAGTTCCTACCTGTACAGGTTGTCCTTGAATATCAGTGGATCCAGAAATATCAACTACATGTATTAACACTTCAGCCTGTCTTGCATCATCCAAAAATTGATTACCCAATCCTTTTCCTACATGTGCCCCAGGTACTAATCCAGCAATATCAATTAATTTTACTGGAATAAATCTAGTTCCATCAACACATAAGGGATTTTCATGTTTAATTCTAAAATGTGTACATGCACAATTTGTTTTAACATAAGCAACACCGATATTTGGTTCAATGGTTGTAAATGGAAAGTTTCCTGTAGCCACAGGAGTTTCTGTTGCAGCAGAAAAAAATGTTGATTTACCAACATTTGCCTTGCCTAAAAGTCCTATTTGCATGCACAAAAAAAATTCAATTGTACATATTAGTATTGCAGAAATCGTTTAATCTACTTCATTTTGAACCTATATTGTGTCTCTTATTATAACTGGGAACCCAGGCGTTGGCAAACATACTATTGCTAAAAGTTTAGCCAAGGTTTTGGATTATGAAATTTTCGATATCAACAAAATTGCTCTTAAATCTAAGCTATATGAAAAAACAAACGAAACTAATGATGTTGATATTATAAAACTAAAAAAAATTCTAAAGAAAAAAATTTCAAAAAAATCCATCATTGTTGGTCATTTGGCACCTTATACTCTAACAAAATCCCAAGTTTCTAAAGCAATAATACTTCGTAAAAGTCCGTATAAACTCTCTCAAATATACAAAAAGCGAAAATATTCCAAGAAAAAAATAGATGAGAATTTGGCAAGTGAAATTTTAGGCATAATAACCTATGACACAATCAAAAAATTTGGAAAAAATAAAAGTTTTCAAGTAGATACATCCTCAAAATCTATTTCCAAAGTAACCAAAACTATTACAGACATTCTTAATGGAAAATCAAAAAAAGAATTAGTAGACTGGCTCTCAGTTGTAACAGAGAAGAAGGATTTGCAAAAATTCTTTTCTTATTGATTAAATAATGCAATAAAGGTGAATCCTATAATTGTTTGAGATTCTAAAATGTGATTTAGCTGGTAGAATTGGCATTTTACATACAAATCATGGAAAGGTAGAAACTCCAGCATATGTTCCGGTAATTCATCCGATAAATCAAACTATTCCAATGAGTAATTTTCGAAAGTTAGGATTTGATTTAGTTATTACAAATGCATACATCACAAAAAATCATTATGGACAAGAAGCAATCAAACGTGGAATACATGATATAATCAATTTTGATTCTGCTGTAATGACGGATTCTGGTGGTTACCAAGTATTGGAATATGGTGATGTTAGAGTTACAGCTTCTGAAATGGCAGAGTTTGAAACAAAAATTAAATCAGATATTGCAATACCGCTTGACAAGCCAACGGGTTTGGGTCTTTCAAAAACCGAAGCAAAAAAATTTGTTGATCACACTCTGAAGGTTTCTAAACAAACACTAAAGCAAAGCACGGATAATGGACAAATTTGGGTAGGCCCAATTCAAGGTGGAGAGCACTTTGATCTTGTTAAACGTTCAACAAAAACTCTAGTGGATTATGGATTTCAAATGTTGGCCCTAGGAAGTCCAGTTGAAGTTATGGAATCATATGAATACAAATTACTTGCAAAAATGATAGTTTCTGCAAAATCACAAATGCCAAGTTCTATGCCACTCCACCTTTTTGGGGCGGGACATCCTCTAACTATCCCATTTGCGGTTGCTTTAGGCTGTGATACATTTGATTCTGCTTCATACATACTTTATGCTAAACAAGATAGATACATCACAGATGATAGAACAAAACGTCTTTCAGAAATTACAAATTTTTCATGCAATTGTGAGGTATGCTCTAAATTCACACCAAATGAATTACGGGATTTAGATAAATCTGAAAAAATTAACAATCTTGGCCTTCACAATTTGATTGCCATAAAATCCGAAGTTGAACGAGTAAAAGATGCGATTCATGAAGGACGGTTATGGGAATATGTAATGAAAAAAGCGCGGGCCCACCCCAAGCTGTTTGAAATTATCGAGGTTTTTACATCAAATCCAAACCAATTCGTTGAAACCACGCCAAAATTCAAAGAAAAAGCCATTTTTCTTTTTTCAAAAGAGGATCAATTCAGGCCAGAGGTTGGGTCATACCATAATTTAGTGAGACGGTTCAGAACTAAGAAAAAAAAACTAGTAATATCCAAAGCTACTACACTAAAACCAGCTTACCTATCTGCTGAACACGCCAAGAGGGAGAAAAAATTCAAAGATCACAAACTGATACAATTTTGCTTTTATGATCCTCATCTCGGACTGATTCCGCTTGAGATTTCAGATATTTATCCTGCTGCACATCACGTTACGGCAAACATAGGATTTAATCCTGAGGATTTTCCGGTTTTTGCAAAAACTTGGAAGATTTTTTTTGATAAAAATAACTTTTCGGATATTTATTTAGACAAGAATGATTCTTTCATTGCCTACTTTGCAAAATCGTTACCAAAAAAAATCAAAAAGAAATTTCTTCGTTAATCAAAAATAAGAAAAAAGAGTGTTAAAGATACCGACTATGCAGCGTCTTCTGCCCAACCTTTTATGAATACTCCGTTCTTGTGAAGAGGTACAGGCTGTCCTGCAGTATAATTCATTGGTCTCATCCAGAATATTGATTTTGTTGGACAAACTCCAATGCATGCTCCATCAGAGATGCATCTTTCTGGATAAAAGACAAATGCTTTACCTCTCTTCCAGCCTTCAACAGGCTTTACACGAAGTACATCTGGGCCAAGAGTTGTACAGATTTCTACACAAAGTGCGCAACCGATACATCTCTGCTCATCTACGTCTGGAAGAATTGCTATTGGCATTCTATTTCAAAATGTAAAGTGCTTAGTTTCTATTTAAACCATAATAGAATTTCATAACAGGGTTATGATTTTTGGCGATCACTTGGCATTATAACGGTGTAATTTTTGATAGATTTTATCATTAAATCTGATTAATTAGCCATGAAGTGTTTAGTAAGATAATTCATTAACAAAGTCTGAGATAGAAATGAAACCACCGAATGAGTGAATTCATAGAAAAAATTTTAAAAAAATTTAAGAAAAAACAAAAAATAACGTGATATTCACACTTACTTTCTCATTGCTTCGATTTGCTTTGAGGTTACCCAATCAAGCAGTTCTGCTGCGGTTGGATTAAGTTCTGCCTTTTTATTCATAAGGTTTGCGACCCAAATCCAGTTAATTTGATTGAGGAGTGGTATTTCCTTTTCATCACCAGCACGAACTTTAGCTACAAGAGCTTGATCTTGTGTTTTTATCCAATCAGCATAGGATCTTCCCATGCAGATCCGATCTTAGCCTGCACTAATTAAAGCTTTTGAAGATTATCCATAATTGCGAATGATAATTTGTATTGACAAAGTTTTAAGGTAGATCTTAAATCAGTTGACTTCTTGAAAGTTAAAGTCCTTGGTGCTTCCCATGAAGTTGGTCGATCTGGTTTTCTTGTAAGTTGTGATGGAACTAATTTTTTGTTGGATTATGGAGTTATGTTTGGAAAAAGAGGAATGCCACCACAATATCCTTTGCATGTAAAACCAAAGGATGTAGATTCTGTAATAATTACTCATGCTCATTTAGATCATTCCGGAAATGTACCATCACTTTTTGTTAGTAGAAATACTGATGTTTTTGCAACACCTCCAACTTTTGATTTGAGTCAGTTATTGATTGAAGATATGCTAAAAATCGAAAAGGGCTTTCATCAATTTGATCTGCCTGAAATAAACAACATGATGCGAAATGCAAAAGAAATAGGATATAAACAAAAAATTTCCCGAAGCAATGCGTCGTTTGAGTTACGTGAATCGGGTCATGTATTAGGTGGAAGTACAGTAGTAGTTGAATCAGAAAATAAGCGTCTTTTCTATACTGGTGACATTAATCCTAGGGGTTCACGAATGTTAAGAGAAGCTGATTTAGATATTGGTGAAATTGATTTACTCATAACTGAAAGCACCTACTCTCAAACAGAACAAATCCCAAGAAAAGAATCTGAAGAAGGATTAATTGAGTTTGCTAATGAGGTCGTTGATAGAAAAGGAATTTTATTCATACCTTCGTTTTCTGTTGAACGTTCTCAAGAAATTGCTTGCGTTCTAAAAAATGCAAAATTTAAACACAAAATAATCATGGATGGTATGGCATTAAAGGTAAATGAAATAATGTTTCGCTATCCTGAATATTTAAAAGATCCTAAACTTTTTGCTGATTCAATTAATGGTACTACCCCAATTAGAAATCAATATGAAAGAAAAAAAGTCTTAGAGAGACCTTGTGTTGTAATTTCTCCAGCTGGAATGCTAGTTGGTGGAAATGCTGTTTATTATTTACAACAACTTGCTTTTGATAATAAAAATGGGATTGCGTTAGTTTCATACCAAGGGGATGGAACTCCTGGTAAAAAATTACTAGAAACCGGAAAAGTTTCAACAAGAGGTCATGATATGAAGGTTTCAGCTGAAGTAAAACAATTTGAGTTTTCAGGTCATGGAGATAGAAATGATCTTTTTGATTTAATCAAAAATATCAAAGGTAACCCAAAAGTTTTGACTGTACATGGGGACAATGAATCATGTATAAAATTCGCTGAGGAAATCACCGAAAAATTTGATCTTGATGCTCATTCGCCCCAAGCAAATGAAATCGTAGAAGTTTGATATGCTAAAACAATTTTCGATTAATGTTGATTATAGCATAAACAGTGGTCAAGTTTTTCTATGGGAAAAAGATGGAAACACCTGGTATGGAATAAACGGCACAGATGTTTTAGCCATAAAAGAAAATCCTTTTGAAATTAACTCATTTTCTCAAGGAACTTTGGATTTTTTTAGGGAACAAGATGAATTTGGAAAAATCATTCAGAGTGTTTCAAAAGATGTAGTGGTCAGAAAAGCTGTAATGTTATTTCCTGGTCTTAGATTGTTACGTCAAGATCCATTTCAATGCTATATTTCGTTTATCACATCATCCAATTCAAGTATTCAAAAAATAAAAATGAGTTTACAACTATTATGTAGAAAATTTGGGAAAAGAGTTGTCTTTGGAAAAAAAGAATTTTACTTATTTCCTGAACCAAATATACTTGCAAAAGCAACAAAAAATGATCTTTTGAATTGTGGTTTAGGTTATAGGGCCAAGGCTGTAAAAGAAGCATCCCTCGCAGTTACAAGGAGACAGATTGATTTTAATTTATTGAAAAAAACCAACTACAAAAATGCAAAAGATGCTCTTTTAGAAATTTTTGGAATTGGAAATAAGGTTGCGGAGTGTATAATGCTATTTTCACTTGATAAGCTTGATGCATTTCCAATTGATCGGTGGGTGTTAAGGATTTTAGAAAAGTATTATGCTGAAAAATTTCAGTTTGATGGAAAATCGTTGACAGAAAAAAAATACAACGAAATACATGAAAAAATTGTGAATCATTTTGGTCCATACGCTGGTTATGCTCAACAATTCCTTTTCAAGATGGAAAGAGATCTCAATCAAAAAAAATGGTTGTAAACCCTTAAAATAGTAAAATATTTCCAGATTTTTGGGCCCGTAGCTCAGCATGGATAGAGTGTTGGACTTCTAATCCAATGGTCGAGGGATCGAAGCCCTCCGGACCCACTTTTTTTAAAATTTTTTGCAATCTATTTTTATTCTTTTCTAGTTTTTTTAGACAAATGGTTGTATGTTAATTGCCGGATTGTTGATATCGAGTTGTTTATTTTATCGATAGAGTTTGATAAAATTCGTATCACTACTCCAGAACTGTTTGGAAGCTGAGAACACCCTATCAAAGAATTTGTTTTGAAAAGTTCATAGATTTGAAGACATAAATTTTCAGAGTCAATTTTCTGAGAAACAATGTAAATTGTAGAGTAAAGATTTTGGTTTCCAAAAAGAGAATTAAATTTTGTTTTATTATTTTCGGGCTCAAGGTTAGAGGATTCGGAAAAAAGTATCCTACTATTTTGATCTGTGCAGTTCAACCGTAATTTAACGGAATTAAAATCAAATTTTTCCCCATATGCAATTCTACCTGCAGATAAAATCTCAGAGTAAATTAGAGTTGAACTCTCATCAATTCTAATATTGACATTCTGGAAGAATTTTGCATGTTTATGGGGAATAATTTGTTTTGGTAAATATTCCAGAAAACTGTCTTTTTCAACCAAAATTTTGACATGTTGACAGCAATTTTGATTTTCTGATTTGTAGATTTGGGTAGCTGCCTGAGTTGTTACATAGGACTCTGTATTCTTTCTTGCAGTGATATCAATTTTCAAAGTGTCGCCTTGTAACATACCACCCGCAGAAGCCATTAGGTAAATGTGGGCTTTTTTTGGATTGGTGGGATCAGAATACAATGCCTTTTGAACAAGTATCGGAGATTTCGTTTTCAAATTTTTAATAAAGGTTTTTGAATTCTTGTCTGATGCCAGTTCAATGTTGGCAAATCCATCCATGCCACCATGAATTAATTTGTTTTTTTGATAGAGTTGAGTAAACGATTCCATAGTTTTCAACTTACTTGTCTACTGTACTTTTTAGAAGTTCTTTGTCAAATAACAAATCACTAATTATTCGGTCTGCTAATTTTTCAATGCCTTCACCAGTTTTGCAATTTAAAAATTGATATGGTTTATCAATTCGAATTTTTTTTGCGTCTCTTTCCATATCATCTAAGTTAGCTCCCACATATGGAGCAAGATCAGTTTTGTTAATTACTAAAAGGTCACAAGTTTGAATTCCAAGTCCACCTTTTCTTGGATACTTGTCTCCTCCTGATACATCAATAATGTAAATAAAATAATCAGCTAGTGCAGGACTAAATGTCGTCATAACATTATCTCCCCCACTTTCAATTATTATCAGGTCGAGTGTTGGATCTTTTTGTTGGATTTCTTCTATTACTGCCAAATTTATTGTAGGGTCTTCTCGCACAGCTGTATGAGGACATCCCCCAGTAGCTATTCCAATAATCAAGTCTTCAGGCATTAATTTAGACTCTGTTGCCAAAGTACGCTTCATTCGTTCTGCATCTTCCTTTGAAATGACATCATTTGAGATTATTCCACATCTGATTCCTCTTTTTTTGAGAACTGGTACTAGAACCTCTATGAGCCTTGTTTTTCCAGAGCCAACTGGACCTCCGATTCCAAGTTTTGCTGTATTAGTTTTTTTCGAAGATTGCATAAGTTCATCCATGAATTTTATGTTATAAACATCCTTGATTCGTTACGTTCGTGGTTCATCTGATAGATTTCAGTAAGAGGGGTTAATTGCCAAATATCTTCCAAGTTTTTTTCTTTATTAGTTAAAATGAGTTTGTTAATTGGTTCTGCAAGTAATTTTAAAATTTTTTGTGCCTCAAGATGTTGTATTAATCCTAAACGAATTGCAGCACTTACAATACTTGAACTAAACGAATAAAGTAACATTCGTGTAATACTTTCTAGTGGGATACCAAGACAAACAGCACCAACTGCTAGAATTACAGGATACGTACCTGAGGTTTCTTTTGATTCAATTTTTTTATTAAATTCATATAAAAAATTAGAATTGTCATGATTTTCCATCATATGTATAATAGAGTTTAAAACTTGTTTTCCAGATCTAGTTGATGAATTTCTAATTTCTTTTGCAAATTTCATGGAATAATATTTCTTATCAATATTTACTACAGTGTTTAAATCATTATTTTTCACTCCAGTGAAAGCTAATGAAAGAACTGTACAATCACAAGGATAAATTTGAAATTCAATTTGTTCTATGATAAAATTTAGAACGTCATTCCAATTTGTTATTTTTTTATTATTAATTAATAGTTCTAAACCACTAGACATACTAAACATTCCTGACGGAAAAAACGAGTCTGAAAGTTGCATTAAATGAAACTCATGGTTTGTGTTCATGTACATTCATTTCTCCATGTGGTTCGAAAATTCTTTCTTCAATTTTCATATCTATGTAATCAATAATACCTGAAAACAGTTTCTTGAATATATCAAGCTCGGATTCTGATAAGATCGGAAAAATAATTTTGTTGTCTTCAATCTGAATTGGGCGGTGTCGATTGCCTATAATGTGACCTAATAAAATTAGAATTTCTGCAGAATTTGCCTCAATTTTTTCCTTTTTTTTGACTGAAATTACCTTTTCAGGATTTTGCTGTATGATTATAAATTTGTCAGAATTTGATATCAAAACATCTCCATTTTGTATTTTAGTACCCGAATTGAGAATAATTCCTACATCAGTTCCTTGGTTTGTTTTTGCTCGCAGTCTGGTTTTTTCTAAATCCGAGCGAGGTAGTTTTATGGTTTCAAAACTATTGGTTTTATTTACTTGATCGAATTTTTCATTCCACTCTTTATCATGAAAAATGTTTCCCAATATAGAATAAATTGTAATCATTATCTTAGATTTCTATAATTTTCTTAATATTTTTTTAATTCAAGACTATTAACAATATTTTTTAGGTATTAATATGACAAGTTAATTGTATTATCAAAATGATGCTAACACCAAGAGAAATTGACAAATTGTATGTATTTTTAGCAGCACAAATTGCACGTAGAAGAAAAGAAAGAGGATTAAAGCTAAATTATCCAGAATCTGTGGCTATAATTGCTGATTTTGTAGTTGAGGGAGCTAGAGACGGAAAATCGGTTCCAGAATTAATGAGTACTGGTAGGCAGGTGCTTACAAAAGACGAGGTTATGCCTGGCGTGCCAGAAATGTTGAGTACTGTTCAAGTAGAGGCAACATTTGAAGATGGGACAAAACTTGTCACAGTTCATGATCCAATAGTGGGATAAAACATGATTCCTGGAGAATATTTTATCGGTGACGAACCAATTAAAGCAAATGTAAATAGAGATACAAGAAAAATTAGAGTTAGTAATACAGGAGATAGACCAATTCAAATAGGCTCTCATACACATTTTTTTGAGGTTAACCGTGCACTTGATTTTCCAAGAGAACAATCTTATGGTTATCACTTAAACATTCCATCAGGAACTACAATAAGATTTGAACCAGGTGAAACAAAGGATGTGGGGTTGACTGAATATGGTGGTAAAAAAATTGTTTTTGGTTTTTGTGGTCTAGTAAATGGTAATCTTAATGAGAAAAAAAATGAGGCCCTCAGAAAAGCTAAAGAGATGAGATTCAAAGGTGCCTAAAAAATGCCTTTAGATATACCAAGAAAAAGATATGCATCACTTTTTGGACCCACCGTAAAGGACAAAGTTAGACTTGCTGATACTGACCTCATTATCGAGATAGAAAAGGACCTTTTGAGATATGGAGATGAAGTTGTGTTTGGCGGAGGCAAAAGTGCAAGGGATGGTTGCGGTCAAGCAAGTGGTGTTCCATGCAAAGAAGCCTTGGATCTTGTAATTACTAACGCAATAGTTATGGATCCAATTTTGGGTATTATCAAAGCAGACATCGGCATAAAAGAGGGTAAGATTGTTGGTGTTGGAAACGCAGGAAATCCAGATATTATGGATGACATAGACATGATAATAGCATCAAATACAGAAGTTATTGCAGGAGAACATACAATTTGTACTCCTGGTACAATTGATTCACACATTCATTTCATCTCTCCTCAACAAGCAATTGAAGCAATTTGTAATGGTACTACTACAATGATTGGCGGGGGTACAGGTCCTGCTGAGGGAACAAATGCCACTACATGTACTCCAGGACCATGGAACATACATAGAATGATTGAAGCAGTAGAAGAGTTTCCATTAAACTTTGGTTTTCTTGCAAAAGGAAATGATTCGCAAGAAGTTGCATTGATGGAGCAGATACAAGAAGGGGCGTTGGGATTAAAATTACATGAAGATTGGGGAACAACTCCAGCTACTATTGATTCTGCACTTAAAGTAGCTGATAAAACAGATACTCAAGTAGCTATTCATACAGACACTCTAAATGAATGCGGTTTTGTTGATGATACTATTGAAGCAATAGCTGGAAGAACAATTCATACTTACCATACAGAAGGTGCGGGAGGAGGTCATGCGCCAGACATTTTAAAAATTTCAGGAGAAAAAAATGTTCTACCTTCATCAACTAATCCTACAAGACCGTTTACTGTCAACACATTAGCAGAGCACCTTGATATGCTGATGGTTTGCCATCATCTCAATCCTTCTGTACGAGAAGATGTTTCCTTTGCACAGTCAAGGATTAGAGCCGAAACTATAGCTGCGGAGGATGTGTTTCATGATATGGGAATTTTAAGCATATATGCCTCTGATAGTCAGGCTATGGGGAGAGTTGGAGAGGTCACTACAAGGGCATGGCAAACAGCTGATAAAATGAAAAAGATGGCAGGTAGACTAAAGGAGGAAACGGGTGAAAATGACAATCTTAGGGTAAAAAGGTACCTTGCTAAACTAACAATTAACCCTGCAATTACGCATGGAATCTCTGAATATGTAGGTTCTATAGAGCCTGGGAAAATAGCTGATTTAGTTCTCTGGAACCCCCAATTTTTTGGGGTAAAACCAAAACTCATCATAAAGGGAGGTTTTATTGCATATTCCTTAATGGGTGATCCCAACGCTTCGATTCCTACTCCAGAACCAGTTTATTATAGACCTATGTTTGGCGCTATGGGATCAGCAAAACAATCAACTTCATTTATCTTCACTTCACAGCTTGCAATTGATAATGGTCTTGCAACAAAAATTAATATAAAAAAGAAATTGTTACCAGTAAAAAATTGTAGAAAAATAAGCAAAAATGACATGGTTTTGAATAACTTAACGCCTAAAATTGAGATCGACCCAGAAACATTCAAAGTGAAAGTAGATGGAAATGTAGTTACAACAGAACCTGCAAGCAAGTTATCATTAGCCAGATTATACGAATTATTCTAGATCGAAAAAATTTTCTTAAATGGAGTCAATATGATAAAAGACCGACTGGCTAAGAATTTGAGAATCAATCTATATGAGACGCTTATGCTGTATTGCGCATACATTGTATCAGAATTGCGTTCTGGTAAGACGGTTGCAAGCATACAAGAAAATGCAAAGCGTGTCCTATCTCCAGATAAAGTAATGATAGGGGTTCCAGAATCTATTAGAAAAATAGTTTTTGATGTGATTATTGATGATAGACCAAAAGAAATTGTGACGTTTGAGGAACCTATCCCTATAAGTGATTACATTCTTGTTCACAAAATTGAAGATGATTAAAAATGTTTGAAGAAATTTTAACCCAGATTCAATCACTGACACCTGCTCTTGTTTTAACACTTGGACTTGTCATAGGACTGAAACATGCATTTGAACCAGATCATATAGCAGCAGTTACCACTCAGATTTCCATACAAAAAAACAATTCACAGTCACTAAAACAGAGAATCATGGAAGGAGCCTTCAAATCATCACTAATTGGAGCAATTTGGGGAGCTGGGCATACTACCACTCTTGTTTTGATTGGATTGTTAGTGTATGTTTTATCAATTAATATTCCAGAGGTCTTTTTTAGTGGTTCAGAATTTCTTGTAGGAATAATGCTAATCTTTCTTGCTTTTACAACGCTTTCAAACAAAAAATTATTCAAAATTAAACACAGGCATCCACATACACATGAAGGTAGTATTGTTCACACTCACTCACATGAACATAATGG
>SDBU01004928.1_pt1 | contig 16158 bp, 13 predicted proteins | sample 2277071 | NCBI WGS metagenome assembly SDBU01 (sample SAMN10397929, study PRJNA504765) | marine sediment metagenome | isolation source: marine sediment core GS08_GC12, 126 cmbsf | place: Arctic Ocean: Gakkel Ridge, Loki's castle | collected 2008
GCCGACTACAGTGGCGACTATGCCTGCCCCAAAGGTGATGGCCTTAAGCTCTCCTAGATAGAGGAAGAGATTGAGCCATGCGGCCATGAAAACAAAGTAGACCAGAGCCGAAAAGAATACGAAGATGCCACCTATCAAAAGCATCCTCGCCCTTGATCTTGTGTGGATGAGAAGGGATAGCAAGAACAAAAGGACAAAAAACGCGCAGGGATTGAACCCGTCAAGAAAACCTATGACCACAGTTAGCAGGGGAAGCGACATCTCTTGAGCATCAAAATGTCCCAATCCGGGGATGTCGAATTCCGTGGTCTGATTGTCAAAATCCGCTGTGCGATTCTCCAAAATAGCCTGATGGCATTCGAGTATTCGCGTTTTCATCAATGCTCCGAGATGTTCCTCATCGTCAAAGCCAACTATAAGGGTTCCGCAGATGAAGGTGCCTGGAACTCCGCCAGCCTGGGAGCCGCATTCTGTGGCCATACGAGCATATGCAAATGAATTTTCGACATTAGTCACCTCAAAGCTCCTTACCTCTAGCCAGGGATACTCAGCTTCTAGGCTCTCAAGAAACGGCTTTTCAGCGGCACAATGAGAGCACCCTTCTGAGTGGAAGAAATGGACGACTACCGTATCGTTCATCGTCTGTGATTGTGCTGGGACAGCGAGCAAAAGGAATATGAACAATGCAAAGCGCATCATCTTCTGCACATTTACTATTGATTCTCTCTCCATCACTTGTCCTCCAATTCCAATGCCACAGGGCAATGGTCGGAGCCCAGGATATCAGACATTATGTATGCGTCCTTGACCTTTGTCACCAGATCCTCTGAGATGAAGAAATAATCCAAACGCCATCCAACATTCCTCTCCCTTGCTTGGGTCTTGTAGTCCCACCAGCTATAGTGGCCCCCACCCTTTACAAACATCCGGAAGGTGTCGACATAGCCGTGGCTTTCAAATTTGTCCATCCACGCCCGTTCCTCTGGCAAAAAGCCAGTATTGTTCTCATTTTCTTTGGGCCGTGAAAGGTCTATCTCCTTGTGGGCTGTGTTAACGTCCCCGCATACGATGACCGAGCGGCCTTGCGCTACCTTTTCGTCAAGGTGTGCGAGGAAGGCGTCATAGAAGTCGAGCTTGTATTTGAGCCTCTCATCTGAGGCTCCGCCATTTGGAAAGTAGACCGTGTAGAGAAGGAAGGCTCCATAGTCTGCCACTATGGTCCTGCCTTCTGCATCGAACTTTTCGATGCCGAACCCGCAGATTGTTGATATGGGCTCCTCCTTTGTATAAAGTGCGACCCCAGAGTAGCCTTTTTTGGAAGGTTGAGTAAATGTCGATGTGTATCCACCAGGATTAAGGATCTCATCAGTTAGCTGCTCAGGCCACGCCTTGGTCTCTTGAAGGCATAGGATATCAGGGGATGATTGAGTGATAAAAGGCAAAAGCAGGTCTTTTCTATGGACGGCCCGTATGCCATTCACGTTCCAGGAGATAAGCTTCACCATACAAGCACATAATAAGGCCTGTCCCAATAAATGTATGCTATGAAGGTCGCAATAGTAGGTGCTGGCAATGTTGGATCCACTATAGCTTATACTCTTTCTATCGGCTCCCAGGTGTCTGAGATACTGCTTGTGGATGCCAATGAGGACAAAGCCAAGGGTGAGGTCCTGGACTTGAGGCACGGACTTCCTTTCGTTCCCTATGTTGATATTGAATGGGGGCGGCCACAAGATGTCGGAGGTATGGACATCATAGTCATAACAGCAGGCATAGGCAGAAAGCCAGGCCAAACTCGGATAGATCTGGCAAAGAACAATGTGGGTCTTTTCAGAGGGCTGATGTCAGACCTTGTTAAAGCCAATGACAAGGCGATCTATCTGATCGTATCCAATCCTTGTGATATCCTGACATATCTTTCTCTGAAGGTATCGGGGCTTGACCCGTCCAGGGTCTTTGGTTCAGGCAATGTTTTGGACAGTGCGAGATTTAGGTCGATGCTCGGTGAGCATTTTGACTTAGATCCTGCCAATATGCACGCATATATCCTCGGAGAACATGGAGACTCCAGCTTTCCCGTGCTTTCCAAGGCATTTGCAGGGTGCACGCCACTTGAAAGACTCAAAGGATACGACAGGGAGAAGGTCAAGGAGATATTTGAGGATGCACGGTCGGTGGCTGCCACGGTCATCAAGTACAAGGGTGCGACTTTTTATGCCGTAAGCCTTGGGGTCGCAAAGATAATACAAGCCATAGGCTTGGACCAGAGAAAGGTCATGCCGGTGTCATCGCTTTTGACAGATTATGCAGGAGTGTCTGATGTCTGCCTTTCTGTTCCGACTATCATCGATAGGAACGGTATCGGAGGGGTCTTGGACATCCCACTTGACAGCAGAGAGACCCAATGGTTCAATGAATCTGCAGCAAAGGTCCAAGGAGTATTGGATGAGCTGGGGTTGAGATAGGATTCATTCAAGGGATTGTGCTACTCGGTCAACTTTATCTTGTGGCACATCACCTAGGCCTCCTTTTCCTTTCATCAGTCTTCGCAGATATACTGTGGTCATCACCTTGGTGAGTGAAGTTGGGCCTCCGGGTTCTGCCAGTATCAACTTGGCTGTCTTCCATCCGTGCCGTATCTCTTGGATCCCCTCACCGGCCTCTGAAGCTTTTCTTTCTGTGGCATGGAGCATCCCGAATATCGCCTCTTGACCCTCAAGATCCTTGGCAAGCTCCACTATTACCTTGCTGCCATTTGGATCTGCTATCCCCTTTGCAAGCCTTTCCTTTCCTCCATCGGTCTTTAGGACATTGAGGAATGCATACTGGGTCCATGATGCATCGTCTTTTAGGGTAGCAGAGAGTGCTGTTCTGTTATGGTCATCTGCGACAAATGATCTGAATCTATCAAAATTCTTATCGGACTTGAAGAACTCTGATACTGCTTCCATGACCTTCTTTTTGTCTGTACCGCGTATGAGATCGCGGATGGCTCTGTCATCTTGGGCTTCATCAAGATGCGATGTCGTGACTGGTTTTGCAAGGGGCCAAAGAACCCGGTTCGAGGGCTTGTCCTTTTGCTCAAGCCCTTCTATAACGCGCTTTTGCATGTCTTCTATCAGCTGTTCACCACCGAGCTTGCCGACAGTGGACATTATCCTGGGTCCGACAGGGTCTGTGAATAATGATGCTGCTGCTTTTGCGCCATTTGTTTGAGACACCATCTGAAGATATAGATTCCTCCCATCTTTTGACGCGATGGTCGCCCCCAATCTTGCGGCCCGTATAGAGTGTTTGGGTATTCCAACGAACTTGCCACCCATTGTTTTTTTCAGCTCGTCAACGAGCTTGTCTGGGTCTTCTGCGAGTTTTAAGACACCTGCCCGCACTTTTTCATCACCAAGGTTTTCCATTAGGGCAGTGTGATTGTCCCTTCTTGCGTGGAGCCTTGCAAAGAACTCATGTGATGCTGGACCTTCAAGGCCTTTGATAAGCTCATCTTTTGTTACAGTCGCTTGAGGAGTCAATCGTCTCACTGTAAGAAGTTTGAGCTTTTTATCCAGTTCAGGATCGTGTTCCTTAAGACTGCCAGCCTGTGACGGATCGATGGTTTTTTGTCTCATCTCTATATAATCGCGGGAAGGACTGACTTATAAGCTGTTATAATGTAAATGTAAGGGTTTGAAATGAGGCTAATCGGGATTATTGCTATTGCTGTCCTTTTTGCAGGTGCTATGACAGCATCAGCAGAATGCTCCATTGTGGTGGAGGGAAACGGGAATGCCCTGGTCATTTTGGCATATGAGGGCAATGGAACTGTAAAGGTCCCCCTTCCCATGGATGTCGCAGCTCCCAAGGTCCTGAACGCTCTTTATGTTGATTCCCCCCAGGGAATAGAGCTTTTACTTAAAGAGGGAGAGGTTGCAACTGTCGTATATATGACATCCATGCTCACAGAAAAGAAGGGTGGAAGATGGGTCATCGACACGGACCTTGTGGCCGGAGATCATAGGGTCCATCTATCCCTTCCAAATTCCGCCACAATAGTAAAAAGCGAGCCCCAGGCAAGCATTTCCCAGGGTGAGGAGTCATTGGATCTAGTGTGGGAAGGGCCTGAAAGGATAAGGATAGAGTATATCTTCAGCCAGGCGACATCGACTTCTGTCACAAAGACAACCACGACGACCATTGCAGATGAGAACGAGATAGGTGAAGAAGAAGTTGAAGATGACGAATACATCACATATGTCGCCCTTTTAGTAGGTATCATATTGATATTGGGCGGTGCCATATCCATTATCTTCCGCCATATCAGGGCATCTCAGGCAACAGAGGGCATGAGAAAGATCATGAGGACCCTTGGTGGAAATGAGTACAAGGTGGTGGATACCCTATTAAAGGATAAGAAGGGGATGAGAAGGAGCGATCTTGAGAGGACATCATCCATCAGCAAGTCCTCTCTTGCCCTCGCATTGAATAATCTTGAGAGAAAGAACATAGTGGATGTGGATAGATCCAATACAACACACTTTGTGGAGTTGACAAAATGGTTCAAGGAGCTCTAGTTCAGGTCTGTTCACCAATGACTTTTATTTCGTTCATGTTTGAGGATAAACATATGAGAAGAGTTGCGCTTTTCCTGGTTGCTCTGGCATTGGTGTGTCAGATAGTATCTGCCAATCCCATGCCCAATATCGTAAGAGATATTGTAGAGGTGGGAATTGTTAGACAAACTGCTGGAGGTGATGTCGCCAATATGGTCGCTGCCAAAAAGATCATTGAGAATATCGAGGAGCTTGAAGGCAATGGATCAGAGGCTGAGGAGGAAACTGTCGAACAAGATATGGTTGAACTCAAACCCCAAGCACCGGATATCGAGATGCCTGCCGCAGTCAGCTTAAGGGTAAAAAACGAACCAGAGCTTGAGGGAAAGGTCAACAAAGCCCTGAATGTCAGGAGGTTGGCGCTTTTCCATGAGAGATCTGCCTTTGGCTTTGAGGGTGATGTTGCTAAAAACCTCATATTCTCGCTATGCCCTGATGAGGGGGAGACAAGAAGGTTATTAGAGATCAGAATGTCGCCGATCTCAGGGGCATTCAGCCAAAGGCTAGCATTCGTGGCATCAAACGGGACTCGTACCCAAAAAGACAAGCTCTCCCGTCAGCTTCTGATTTTCGCACATGCCAGCGAGAACGAGACTTCTGCCAGGCTCAAGAAAAGGATGCATGAGGGTTCACTGGACACCAATGCAATAAGAGATATGTTGAGAAAGGGTATGAGCGTTGAAGAGATAGTAGAGAATATATAGGCATAGTCTTGTTACTTACCATCAGAAAATCGGTGGTAGGTTTGAAAAAAGTATATTTGATCGTTGGACTAATGCTTGCCGCAGCCATGTCTGGTTGCATAGAGGAACTTGCAAAAAAGGATGATAAGAAGGGCATTGTATGCGACCCTCCTTATATGAGACTAGGTGACAAGTGCTGCCTGGATTCAGATGGAAATGGCATCTGCGATAAAGATGAGGCAGCTGATACCACAAGACCAACTACAACTTCTGCAAGGCCCCAAACGACCGCTCAAGCTACCACTTCAACCATCGCCCAAGGCGCAACCGGTGCACTTCCATCTGTGACAACTACAACTTCAGGACCCACGACCACCACCGCGCCATCCAAGCTAAAGATCAAAGAGATATCACTTAGGGGAAAGGCCCAGGCAGATATTGACCCAGTACTTTCAAACGGACTTATTCTGATGCCGACATCATTGGGTGCAAAAGGGATATTAGAGGTCATCGATGAGTCATCGATGACCCATAAGGGCACAGTCTCATTGAGCGCCGATCTTGTGTCAGGCCTTGATATTGTGCCGATCCCAGGCTCCTCAAAGGCCATTATACCGACAAATGGAGGATCCATGACAAGTTATGTCGATATCATCGACACATCATCGCTCACAAAGTCCTCAGTGAAGCTTTCTGCAGAACCCCAGGTCGATGTCGATGTCCAGGTCATCTCAAGCTCGAAGGCCATGATGCCCACAAGAGCGGACCCTACAAACAGCTATATCGAGGTCATCGACATATCCACGAGCAAGCTGAAGAGCAAGATCAATCTTCAGGGGGAGATAATGCCAGGTGTTGATCTGGTAATATCTTCTGATAAGACGCGAGGATTCATGCCAACACAAAAGCCGACGATCGGGTCCAATATCCATTTCATAGACATAGGAGCTGAAAAGGTCCTTAAGGTATTGGGCATAGACGGATGGCTCGGACAAGATATCGATATTGTGGTGACATCAAATGCAGAGATGGTCATCATGCCCTCAAGGACGAATGTCCTGGGATTCCTATCGATAATCGAGGCCAAGACCATGAGCATACAGAAGAGATTAGCATTAACTGGCGTTCCTGTTGATTCGGTTGATTTTCAGCTATTGCCAGGTGACATGGTCGGATTCATACCGACATCCAAGTCAGGACAGGGATATGTCGATATTATTGAGATATACAAGAAGCGAATATCAGCTACAGCAAAGCTCTCAGGAGACATAGTAGAAGGTGTCGATGGAAAGGTCATATCAGGTGGAAAGACCATCTTGATGCCCACAAGAAAGGGTGGAAAGGGTGTCATTGATATCATTGACACATCTACAGGGTCTGTAAAAGCGAGTATCCAGCTAACAGGAGACCTGAAAAAAGCCGTTGACATCCAGGTCGCAGAAGATGAGAAGACCGCATACATGCCTGTTAGAAACACGGGAGGGGGTAAACTGGATGTGATAGACATCACAAACGCCAAGGTCATCGCGACCATCGGCCTTTCGGGTGACCTTGTAGCAGACCTTGACGCTCTTTTGACCAAATCCACACCCAATGTCATCGTCGCCTCATCTGCACAAATCGCCGCGGTGACCAATGCTCCCGCAAAAGCTGCGACCATGGTCACAAAGGGAATGGGACAAGCCAGAGTGGACATTATCGACCGTCAGTCAAATACGATCTTCGGTTCCGCTTCATTGGCTGGCAATGCAGTGGCTGGAGTTGATTCAATAAGCTCAGGCCAGGCAAAGACAACACCACACCATGACGAGGATATGGTCACAGATGACGACCAGGACATACCATCGTATCAGACGACAACTACGAGGCCGCAGTATACAACGAGCACAACGACAACCACTTCCTCGACAACCGGAATGCCGACAGTGACTATATGGGACGGGGGATCGACGACCACCACAGTACCTGGCGGTCAGGTTACTACAACGACCCTTGGCAGCGTCATCACGCCAAGATGCGGGGACGGATACCTGTCTACCGCCCAGTCTCCCGGAGGAGGTTCTGAGGAATGCGACCCGAACACCGGACCGTACAACAACTGGCAGGGTGCCAGGTCATATGACTGCCCCAGCGGGCTCACCTGCGTAAACTGCAAGTGCATTGGCTGCGGCAATGGAAAGCTTGAATCTGGAGAGGAATGCGATCCAAATACCAAGATCTCTACCATGAATGGAATTCCATTATGGACTGGGCAAAGATATGAATGTGATGGCCAGTATGAGGCATGCGACCCATCATCATGTCAATGTGCGTCCACTATCAGCTGTTCTGGGGACCTGTATGAGCAAGACGACTGTGATGGAGATTGTGACAGCACATGCGAGACATGTGAAGAGTATGAGGGTTCACCATGTTATAGCTGTGAGAAGAAGCCGTGCCGTGAGTTTCCGGAGGGCGATAACCTATGTGATAGCCTATCCGAGTGCAGAAGTGATTGCCCATCATCCCTAGGACAATGCAGAAGATGGGATACATGCGACAACTGCTATGAATGCATACCCTATGAATGCGGCAATGACGTGATAGAGTCTGGCGAGCAATGTGAAGATGACTTGGACTGCCCTGACTATCACAGTTGTTCAGATTGCGAGTGTGTCACCAACTGTGGTGCATATTGTACGGGTAGCGGGAACAATGGTTACTTCCAGGTGGGGGGAATCAACTCCAAAGCTAATTGTGAGGCTGAGATGAATCTCGAAGTTGCTGCGCTCTCGGCCTCTTGCAGAACGGTATGTGGTGCCTATTCATGGATGGACGGGCTCACAGACACCTGCTGCTGCGTTGATGCAGCATGGGAGCCATGCTTGAACTGTCCATGCGTACAGCCTTGCGCTCCAGATTGCGATACACCAAAGCCTGCATGTCGCGCCAAGCTCTAGGAGGGGGATATTCTCCCTCTTTTTATTTACCATTCATAATGGATAATCTAATGGATGGGCGGTGGTTTTTGGTACTTGCTATTTTGATCTGTGCAGCTGTGCCTGCGCAGGCCTGGAGTGATTTCTCCAATAAAAGGTTCTGTGATGATGTCATAAAACATGTTTGGTCTGAACGTGATTGGGATCGCTGTATCGGCCAGGTCACAGCCTGGGACCAGCAAAGGTACTGTAACCTGCTTGAGGGGGAGCAGAAAACAATATGCCTTGAGACGACAGGTGTCCTGCATCCCGCAGAAATACCGAATCATTTAGGAGAGGGAGACCTTGAGCACCCGGGGGACTGTCTAATTGTCAAATATCCTGAGAGGAACACTCTTTGCGCCGACAAGTACGAGGCTCAAGAGGCGGCAAGACTTTGGATCAACAGATCAAGAGATGCTTCAAACAAATGTGAGAGGATATATTACTTTTGTGTGGCATCCAACTACCTTGCCCAGTCATTCAATCCTTTCAACTTTGTAAGGGGAGAGGATGAAGAGTGTCGGAACATAATATACAGGAGGATAGATGACAGTCTAAGATACAATAGGACAACATTCGGATTCGATCAATCATGCGCATTTACATATCAAGAGGATGAGATTTCCGAACCCAAGACATTCATACAGACTGTGAATATCAATCAAAGACATGTTAACGAAGTGAGGGAGAACCTTACCCTTGAAGTGCAGGAATTCTATGCCATGCCATTTAAGAAATCAACAGAGCCTGTTGAACCAGAACCCACAGATGTAGAGCCCATAGCACCCGTTGATGAATGCGAGAAGAATTCGGACTGTACAATCGTCCAGGCAGATTGTTGCGGATGCACATCAGGTGGCACCAGTAAGGTCATTGCCGTGAAAGATGAGGTCGCATGGAGTCAGACATTGGGACAAACTTGCAAGGCTGTGGTCTGTCCGGCAGTCATCGCCCAGCATGTTAGCTGCTATTCAAAGCCTGTATGCAAGGATGGAGAATGTATTTTCGAACCAGATCCCCAAAAATTATGCGGCAACTTTGACATAAGGAGCAACTGTGAGGATACATCAGATAAAACCGAGAATATCACATATGGCATGAGCTGCCAACAGATGATCGATCTTTGTGGATGGGGAGTAACTGCTCCAACTATCGCTCCCACGACCACTTTTAAAGCAACAACAATAAGACCCACGACCACTATCCCTGTGACAACAACCCTTGCCACGACAACGACCTTAGCTGTGGTAAATACGTATTCAGAGCCAGAAGAGGGTGTTGGTATCATGACATATGCCCTCATAGGTATCATCGCATTGGCAGCTGTTGTCATCATCATGATAAAAAGGCCGGATATGATCCCCAAAATGCCAAAACAAGAAGAAGTGGGCCTCAAAGGAGGTCCAAGGGATCAGGGATTGAAATCAAAAAAAGAGGGCACAAAACTCGGGGACGCTGGAAACGAATAGTCATGCATGACCCCGTGATTGACCTAGTATTATCCCAGATGCAATGATATGGGCTGCTCGGATCGGCTCTGGTAAATGACTTCGTGTAGCTGATATTTTAATTATGCTTTTTGCATCTTGTTCGGATATGCCAGCACATTGTATGTAAGCATGACCTCCTCCACATGTTGAAACCCTCATAGGGGTCCCAGCATCTATCATCAACTGGTATCTGCCTTGAGCATCATCGGTGTGTGCCAGAGCCTTTTTTATCTCCTTAAAGTCCGGCTCATCCCTTGTGACCGCGATTATTGCAAGGCCTGTCTTTTTGTGAAGCTCACCGATATCAACGACATTGAATCCGCCAAATGCAATACCGTCTATCATGGCGATGCGGACGTCTTTGAATCGAAGGTCGTTTATAAGTTTGGTTAGCTTTTCTGTGGCGTCCATGCCATCGACTTTCACACGGGTGGAAACAACACCATCAAGCCACTTGCCTCCTCTAAATACAGTTCCGACCACAAGTACATCATCGTCTCCACGATCAAAGGGGCCATCGTCAAGGCCGAGTATCCGCACCTCATCCTTCAGCTTGTAAAAGTGGATATCCACATTGGATATTTCACGTGGTATTAATTTAATGGTTCAAATATGAGTCCATGGTAGAAGGAGTGGACCATGGGATAAGGCCATGGGGATCTTACAAGGTCCTGGACCAGGGCATCGGATACAAGGTTAAAAGGCTTATGATCCTTCCTGAAAAGAGGCTCTCCCTACAGATGCACAATCAGAGGGACGAGAAGTGGATCGTTGTCGCAGGGACTGGCAGGGTCACTATCGGGGACGAGACCAAGAAGATATGGGTCGGGCAATATCTAGAGATCCCCAATAAGACCGTCCACAGGATAGAGAACGACGGCGAGGATGATCTCATTATAATCGAGGTCCAGTTCGGGGATTACCTCGGCGAGGATGACATAGAAAGGTTCGCAGACGACTATGGGAGGAGATAGATGATGGGGCTATTGGAGGCATCAAAGAAAGTCCTGATCTCATGTTGTGTGAAAAACGGCGCAATAGTCGCCGCAGACACCGACGACCCAGCTTATCCTGCTGATGCGAAATCCTATAGGTATGTGTGGCCCCGTGATGCGGGATACACCTGCCATGCGCTTGACATCCTCGGCCACCAAAAGCATTCTGAACGATTTTATAGGTGGTGTCTTGAGCGGGCGTATGGGGTTTGTGAGAACGGCCTCTTTTGGGAGAACTATCACACAAATGGCTCACCAAATTCTCAAAGCGGCCACATGCAACTGGACCAGACAGGTCAGGTCCTATGGGCCATGCATGGGACATACGGAGGGCGGATGCCTAAGCAAAGGTGGGGAAAGGAACTTGTCACAAGGCTTGCTGAGGGACTTTGCGATGCCTGGGATGGAAATTCATTTTCTGTTGCCTGTACCGACCTTTGGGAGGAGAGGACATCTTATCCTGAGCTTGGTCAGGTATTCACATATTCATTGGCATCTTGCGCCAAGGGCCTGGGATGTGCCGCGGAATTGACAGGCAATGAGGATTATCGTGTCACATCTAATTCGATGGTCGAGGTCATCAAAGGATGGAAGGGTGACATTCTGCCCAGGAGATCGGGGGATGTCCCGGATCTAACAGTTGATGCCTCCATCCTGGGACTTGCATGGCCCCATGATGTCCTTGGAAGGGACAAGAGGGTGAGGGCTTCAGTGGATGCAATTGGGAAGGTTCTTGGAAAGGAGGGAGGTCTTTTGAGGTATCTGGGCGACGAATATGATGGCTGGCAGAGGGGACATGAGACTTACAAGGTCGGGGCCGGGACCTGGCCTCTTCTGAGCCTTTGGATGGCTTTGGCGCAGGCGAATCTGGGAAGGATGGGGAAGGCCAGGAAATGGGTGGAGAGGGTTGAGAGGGATTTTGACCATCTTATGCCGGAGCAATTCCTTGAGGGCGCAAAAAGAAGCTCGGTGACACCGCTTTGTTGGGCTCACAGCCTGTATATTGCTGCAAAAAATATTATTGAGTGATATAGTCCATTATCAGTTTGAGGGATCTGTCAACCTCTATTATGCCATTCAATCGATATGTGGCATTCGTGTTATGGTGTGGCTTCTCGTTTGATGCAATGAGTATTCCAAATCCTCTTGATGCCGCAACTTCAAATCCTGGCTCGTCTGTCATGTCGTCTCCGAAGAAGATGAATGTGTGTTCTGGGGCCTCATCTATGAGGTACCTTATCGCATCGCCCTTATCTGGAAGGTGGGCTGGAAGGAATTCCAACATCATCCTGCCAGGTACCAGCTGTAGAAGACCTGATCTGCCAAGGGTTTCGATGGTCTCCATCCTGACCTCCATGATAGCAGACTTGCGGCGCTTGGGTGGCACATTCCTATAGTGAAAGACCAAGGATGTCGGTTTGCGCTCGATGTCGGTGCCGGGATGCCTAAGGGATATCGGATAGAGTGTTTGGGCAAGGGCGTCAAGCTCGCTTCCTACATCCTCCAAGACATGCTCGAAGTCCTCGCTGAGGTGCACTCCCCTCTCAGGTATCAGCCGGACACCTTCCACTGGGACCCTCTCTTTCAGAAACTCTACGGGCCTTCCAGAAAGAACTGTTAGGTCGATATCGTCGGATCCTGCTAGGCTCTCAAGAAGCTTTATCCGGGATTTTGCCATCCTGGGCTTTGAGGCATGGCGCCGTATCCGGGTAAGTGTCCCGTCAAAGTCCAAGACTATGCTAAGTGGAGGAGATATCTTGATGGAGCCCTCCCTAAGAGCCTGTATGAAATTGGGTGGAGAATTAGTCTCCATTCTTTTCCATCATCTTCTTGCCCTTGTGCAAAACTGAAAGCTCCATGAAAAAGCTCATTGCCCAGTCAAAGACATTGAAGGATGATACCCTGTCCCTGAGCACCTTCATCCTCCATCGCTTCTCATCCAGATCTATTGCTATCGCCTGTTCAATGGATTCAACCAGCTCATTGACAGAAAATGGATTGACGATAAGAGATTCTGTGAGCTCAACTGCAGCACCTGCGAACTCAGACAGTATCAGAACTCCGTCCAGATTTGGTTTCGATGCCACATATTCCTTTGCAACGAGATTCATCCCGTCATGAAGAGGTGTGATCAAGCAGATGTCTGCGATATTGTAGATGGCGCAAAGCTCCTTCGGCTTGACAAAGAACTCTGTCAGGTGAATGGGAGACCATTCATCGGTCTCATACTTCTCATTGACCTCATACATCAGCTTTATGCATTCATCGTGGTACTTCTTTCCAGCAGGCAGGCTCTTGTGAGAACCTGCTAATGCCGTGACATCCAGGAAGACGAATTTGCCTATTAACTTTGGGTTCCTCTCAAGGAGCTTGTCCACGGCCTGGATCTTCTGCTTTATGCCCTTGGTATATACGAACCTTTCGGCTGACATCGCCACTATCTTGTCTTTGAGCTTGTATTTTTGCCTGACTTCATCGAGAACCTTCTTGTTGAGGTTTGTCGCCCTCTTATTGTACATCATGTAGTCGATGCTTATGGGAAACGGCATGACTTTGGTCTGTCCATATTCAGAGGTTATCAGTGAGTAATCGGTGTCCACTATGGCCTGGGTCTTCCTCTGGCAACATCGGATGAAGTTATTGCAATAGTATTTCGTATGGAATCCCAGAAGGTCATTTGCGAGCATCCCCTCCATTATCTCCTCTGCATAGGGGTGCCTTACGAATGTCTCCCAATCGGGCCAGGGAATATGCCAGAAAAGGCCCACTGTCAGATCGGGTCTCTTTTGTTTGAGGTATTTGGCGACCATGACAAGGTGGTAGTCATGTAGCCAGACGACGCCGTCGTCTTCTGAGAGCTCCTCAAGGATGGCATTTGCTATCCTTTTGTTGATGTTCTTGTATTGCTCCCAGTCATCATCATTGAATATGGGCTCGACAAAGCAGATGTGGCAAAGAGGCCAGAACCCGCCGGGGGCGGTATTGTTCATGGCCTCCTTCTCCTTTTCTGAGAAGACCATTCTTTTGAGTGTGTATTTTTTTGAATCTACAGGGACCCTCAATCTGTTCCTCTCGTCTGTGACCTCAAAATCTGCATCTGCCAGACCTGCCGCCACCCAGATCCCGTCAACTGCCTGCATGACAGGATCAAGGGCTGCGACAAGGCCATCTGCACCCTTTGTGACATGGATCTCGCCTTTTTCCCAACTGTGGCGATAGGGTTCGCTCTTTGATGCAATGACTATTTTGGAATTAGGAAACTGCTTCTTTACATATCCTTTAAGTTCTGCTAAAGAGCTCATATAGGGTTTTAGAAGGGTATTGTTAAAAGTTAACGGTTTCGTAGAGTTATTTTTACACTACAATGCTTCCTGAGTGGAAATTCAGATCCAGCTGGACCAGGGTCGCGGCCCCCAGAAAATGTGTCGTCTCTCCCTTTCGTATGAACTTGCCCTTGAAATCCGAGCTCTTTCGGATGGTCGACTCTACAGACTGCCTCCATATGCTGGATTTGGATAGTCCTCCGAACAGATAGACAGTCTGCGGCTTTATGAAAGGAAGTATTATGCTTAGGCTCGCCCCAAGGAAGTATCCGGCCTCCCTCAGTATGTCCTGGGCCAATACATCACCGTCTTTGGCAAGGTCATTTACAAGTTTGGGTGTCACAGAGGATATGTCGGTATTTGAGAGATTTGATAGTGTTGCCTTTTCTATGGCTGCCACCGCCCTTTTTGAAACATATTCCATGAGCAGATCATCCTTATAGTTGTACCCGGAGTCTGTGTCAAATGCCTCGATGATGAGCCTTCTGGCTAGGAGGTCTCCGTGCTCGCTTGCAGAAAGCACTATCTCGTATACTGAGCGAGGATCCTTATCTGACATCTCCTTTAGCTCTTTCAGGGTCCTTGATTCAAGTATCTTCGTTTGGCTGACCTCCTTCAGCCTTTGGGCGACCGTATTGACAATGCCCCTTGCAGCCACCTTCCATCCTAGATGATGGTCAGGTGTCGGGATGTAGACACCGATGCTCTGGCCCACTGAGTAGCCGCGTATGAGCTCGATATTGAATCCCATATCCGGGGTTGAAAGTATCCTGAATCCATCATCAGTCCTTGTGATGACTCCAAGTCCTATGGAGGTTCCTGCAGATACTCCGAGTATTGTGCCCTTTAGCTTGCCTTTGAGGTCGAGTTCCTTTGCCGCTCCAAGGGTCTCCAAGGTTACGTCAGGGCCTATGGATGCTGTGACCCCGATCCTGTTCAAAAGCTCGGACTTCAGGTCCAGGTCCTTGATGTCCAAAAATGGCAGCCATTTGATCCTGCCAGATCCAAGTTCAACAGATGCAGGAACCAGTATGCCAGCTCCCGCAAGATCGGATATTCCTATGCCATGCTTCTCACATAGGAGGGTTATGATGTCGCAGATCACACTTATGAAAGTCTCCCTGTCTTTTTTCTTGCTCATTGTGGATTGAGGAGTTTCTGTTTCACCATTATGCAGGAATTTGTGAGATACCTGGTCATAAAGGGCGTATTTAATGCCTGTGCCACCGACATCGATGGTCGCTATCGGCCCTTTCTCATTTACAATGGACCTATCTGGTTCCTTGTCGATCACGTCACGCCTTAGGGAGCTGTATAGGTCTTTGACAGATATCATCTCATCCTCAGCTCTTTGGATAAGCTCTGCGATGGATACCAGGTTCTCGACGAACATTTCTGCCTGGACAGTGTCAAGGCATGCATTGGATCTCTTGCTATTTATGGCCTCATGGTCGCTGAAGATGCGACGGTCACTTGAGAGTTCCACATCAGCTATGTCGATAATCGCAGCCTTTATGGCCTTGGCGGTGACTTTGGGATAGCGCTTTGAGTCTATCAGCTTTGAGAGGACATCCGGCTTTTTGCCAAGTACAAAAAGGGACTGCTCATAGGGCCTGAAGCTTTTGGCTATCTTTTTGGCGTTTTTTAGGTCTTTTTCCCTCTGGTCCATCCTGATAATAGATTTATTAGCCGGGGTTAAAATCAAATACTATGGACATCTCAAATATTCCGATCGAAGTGGGGGACACTATGATAGATGGATGGCTTGTCCTTCCACCCATCATGTTCTTCATAAGCTACTGTATACTGAGGTTCTTCAGGAACCATCTGATAAACATTATCAAGTCATTTGCAAAAAGGACAAAGAACGATCTTGATGACCTGTTGATAGACCTTGTTGCAGAGGTCCCTTGGTCGTTTTATGTGCTTGTATCGATGTTCATAGCATTTCAATTTGTTGCGATCGGACCATTTGTCATAAATACCCTATGGTATGCGATACTCCTTGTCATCGTATACTATGCCATAAATGCGTCCCATTTGATCCTGGATTACTTCGTAGAAAGGCTCATAAAAAAGAGGCAGGACTCTGACGATAAGGAG
>SDBU01004929.1_pt1 | contig 16156 bp, 13 predicted proteins | sample 2277071 | NCBI WGS metagenome assembly SDBU01 (sample SAMN10397929, study PRJNA504765) | marine sediment metagenome | isolation source: marine sediment core GS08_GC12, 126 cmbsf | place: Arctic Ocean: Gakkel Ridge, Loki's castle | collected 2008
TGCAACAAGAGGGCTATATAATTCCTAAGATTATTCTAAGCGAGGTAGAACCTACTTATGACCAGAGCACTCGCGGTGGAAAAGGAACTAGATACATTGATGATAAGACTTTCTTTAAACTACTCGGAATAAAGGACGTACTTACTATGGATGTTAGTGACTATGAAAATGCTGATATTATACATGATTTGAATAGGCCAATTCCAGAATCGCTATACGAGCAATTTGATTTCATCATCGATGGAGGAACGTTTGATCACTTATTTGACGTCCGCGTGGCATTTGAAAACGTTGTAAAGCTACTTAAGCCTGGTGGTAGGATTTTTCAGTGGAATGCAGCATCGGGTTTTACCGGTGCGGCTTACCTCTCATTCGGCCCCGACCTTTTCTATGATTATTACGTTTTGAATCAGTTTGCGGACTGCAAGGTGTATATTGCTGAAGTTGATAGCTTATCTCAAGGTGAGACGTGGGAATTCTATGAGTTTGAAGGGGCTGATGCATATGCTCAGTTTCAATCCAATCGTATGCAGATGGTAGTAGTACTAGCGGAAAAGGGTCTATACTCAACACAGGATAGGATACCAGTGCAAGCTCAGTACAGAGATGCGTACCTTTGGCAGCCATACAGGACTGGCAAAAGTCTGATACGGCAATCAGACAGAAAACCCTTAGTAGGACACAGAGGAGTGTCGTTACCAAAGAAATATCTACTTTATTCTCGTGGTTTGAGGCAGCTGTTGAGATATTTTCGAGACATAATTCCTATCAATTGGAAAGGAAAAATCCAGCAGAAATTGGGAACTAAGATTAACGCTATTTTGCTGGGGTACAGATATGTTGGTCGTATCTAACTGAAACTCTTCGGGAACTTCTATTACGTCACTTTCGCAATGTGTTCTTTTATCTATGAACGATGAGGATGTGCACACAGGATTCTATCCCATGGCTTCTTAGCTACTAGGTTTCGATGTGGAGGTCAAGGAGTAAAACAGTATCTACATTGCCCCGGCGGCACGCACGGAAGGAGGGCAAAGAAATAGGACAGATCAATTTACTAGATCAATATCCACATTCGAAGCGTCCAATTGAGGAGCGTGCCAAGCTGGTGACCGAAGAACACCGTGAAGTGGCCCGACAGTTTGGTAAGGAGTATTTTGATGGCGACCGTTTACACGGCTATGGTGGCTACTCCTATCATCCTCGTTTTTGGCAGGCGACAGTCAAGCGCTTCCGGGACTACTACCGGCTAGCCGAGGACGCTAGACTGCTGGACGTAGGCTGTGCCAAGGGATACATGCTGCATGATTTTAAGGAACTAATGCCGAATATCATCATCGCCGGCATTGACATCTCTGACTATGCCGTCGAGCACGCCATCGAAACCGTCAAGCCCTTCTTGCGCGTGGGTAACGCCAAGGAATTGCCCTATGACGACAACTCATTTGATGTGGTGATATCTATTAACACTATACACAACCTCCCATTGGAAGAGTGCAAGCAGGCGCTGCAGGAGATTCAGCGAGTGACTCGCAAGCATGCCTTCATCACAGTTGATGCCTGGCGAACTGAAGAAGAAAAGGAACGGCTTCTCAAATGGAACCTTACCGCTTTAACCTATATACATGTAGATGAGTGGAAAAGATTGTTTGAAGAAGTTGGATATCATGGTGACTACTTCTGGTTTATTGCCGAATAAAAAGATGTGAAATAGGTAATTAATCATAGGATTTTTTAAATGAAGATTATGCTAACCCAACCCAATTATGCTTGGTTTGACAAAAGAGTATGGAAAATGCCTCCTTACGCTTTGGCTCTTTTAAACGCTTGTCTGAAAAAGGAGTATGATGTCCAACTTTTTGACCCCAACTATAACAACATGACTGAGGAAGAGGTTTTCCATTTTTTTCAGGAAACACAGCCAGAAATCGTCGGTGTTAGTTCAATTTCCACCGAGTATATCAAAGCCTCCAGACTTATGAACGCTGCTATAAAAGAAGCGCTGCCGAACTCGATAGTAATTCAGGGAGGAATTATTCCGACCGTGATACTTGAGACGGCAATGAGAGACCCGAATGTTGATTATTGGATTATTGGAGAGGGTGAGTTCCGTTTGCCCCGGCTGTTGGATGAACTTAGAAAATCTCAACCAGACTTATCTTCAATTAACGGGTTAGCTTATTGGAAAGATGGCGTTGCCCAAATCAACCCGCCGAATGGATTCATTGAAGATTTAGACTCTGTTCCCTTTCCCGACTATGGTAATCTTAGTTTGCTCGATTACGGAAACGGAGTAATCAAATACTCAGCAGGTTTGTTGCCTCGGCAGTTTCCTTACGCTGTTACTATAACTTCCAGAGGATGTCCATATCGTTGCATTTTTTGTGCCGCTTCTACTGTCACTGGTCGAAAAATTCGCTTCCGGAGTGCCAACAATGTCCTCAATGAAATAGATATGCTGTACAAAGCAGGTATTCGGGAAATCATATTTCTTGACGATCATTTTTTGGGAAATCGTAAACGTGCTGTAGAAATCATGCGAGGGCTAATTGAACGTAAGTATGATTTGACTTGGAAATGCGCAAATCTGACAATTTTTCGTTTGGACAGGGAAATCCTAGAATTAATGAAAGACAGTGGCTGCTATCAAATGACCTTATCAATAGAATCTGGAAACCAATACGTGTTAGACAAAATAATAAAGAAACCGGTGAAGTTAACCAAAGTGCATGAAATTTTGGATATGGCAAAATCGCTAGGTTTTGAAACGATAGCCAATTTTGTGATTGGATTTCCCGGAGAAACATGGGAACAAATAAGAGGGACATTCCATTTTGCGGAAAGCATAAATGTTGATCTGGTGAATTTCCACATAGCCACCCCGTTGCCCAAGACAGAATTGATGGAGATTTGTTTGCGGGACGGATATTTACCTAAAGATTTTGACATCGAGGCAAGCCCCACTTCTGGTTATGCTAAGGGTTTAATTTCGACAACTGAATTCACTCCTTCCGAGCTTGAAATCTTGCGAGCCTTTGAGTGGGATCGTATTAACTTCTCTACAGCTGAACGTCGGGAAACTGTAGCAAGGATAGAGGCGATTTCCATCCAAGAAATGGAACAATGGCGGATTAATACTCGCCGCAAATGCGGTGTTAATGTTGTTTCGTAAATATAAACACATAAACATAAAGCTGCTTTGGCAAAATGAGAAGGTTGAAGAACAGCGTCTAAAATGGAATCTAACAGCTTTAACCTATATGCATGTAGATGACTAGAAAAGATTGTTTGAAGAAGTTGGATATCAGGGTGACTACTTCTGGTTTATTGCCAAGTAGAAGTATGGAACCTGCGCTACAAGTCCCCAAAATCCAATCGGCACATGCCATTCTAATTTTGGATGGGAACTACATTCTGCAACTGCGCGACAATAAACCAACTATAGCGGCGGCAGGACAGTGGTCACTTTTCGGCGGTAAGATAAAGATTGGAGAAACACCGCTACAGACTATAAAGCGAGAGGTATACGAAGAGCTTTCAATCGAAGCAGCAGAATACAGCGACTTATGGTGCACAGACTACTATTCCCCTTTTGAGAGAACTGTTATCCGTACTTGGTTTTTTGCCTCCGATGTGACCATAGTGTGGCCTGGCCACAAGCTCCGGGAGGGAAAAGCTGTCAGGGCTTTCCGATTTAAGCAACTTGCTAGGCTGGATATGCCTCGGGTGATGTACCAGACATTGGAAAGTTTTCATCAGCAACGAGGAGGAGTTATTAACAGTACATGAAGACAAAAGCTGCTATTTTATACCAAATTAACAAACCATTACAGATCGAAGAGCTTACAATACCGAAACTTAAGACAGGACAAGTTTTGGTAAAAATTGCTTATAGCGGTGTATGCCATTCCCAATTAAACGAAATTCGGGGATTAAAAGGTGAAGATAAATACCTCCCCCATACACTTGGTCATGAGGGCTCAGGTATAGTCGAAACAGTCGGATCAGGCGTAGGGAAGGTCAAGCCAGGTGACCATGTTGTTCTCACATGGATTAACTGCGATGGGTTGGATGTTCCATCAACGATTTATCAGAGAAGCAATGGATCAGTAGTTAATTCCGGAGCGATTTCCACCTTTATGGAGTATGCGGTTATATCTGAAAACCGCCTTATTGCAATCCCAAAGGAAATGCCTCTCCGTGAAGCATCACTGCTTGGGTGTGCCGTGCCGACAGGTGCAGGAATTGTAATGAATATAGCTCGGGTTCGACCAAGCAGCAGTGTGGCCGTGTTTGGTGTTGGTGGCATTGGCCTCAGCGCCGTTATGGCCTCCAGCTTGATGAATGCCACGATGATCATCGCCATCGATGTGTTTGAACATAAACTTGAGCAAGCTCGTCAGCTTGGCGCAACACACCTGATTAATGCTCGCCAACAAGACCCGCTGTCAACCATCTTGGAAATCACCGGTGGGCGTGGGGTCGACTACGCCATCGAAGCTGCCGGAAGGCGTGAGGCCATGGAAACTGCGTTTCAGGTTGTCCGTGACAACGGCGGGCTGTGCGTGCTGGCCGGCAATTTGCCGCACGGGGAGCGCATCTCGCTTGACCCATTTGACCTGGTCAGGGGCAAACGGATTGTCGGGACCTGGGGTGGAGAAACGCAGCCCGAGAGAGACATCCCACGCTATGTAGACCTATATTTGGCTGGTAAATTGAAGCTGGATGAGCTGATCACACATCGATTTCGACTCGAAGACATTAACGTCGCCTTCCATGCTTTAGACAAGGGTGATGTGGCGAGAGCCATAGTCGAGTTTTAGAAAACATGAAGTGTTTAGTCACTGGGGGAGCCGGATTTATCGGGAGCAAGAGATATTCAGGCACACTGCCGAAGGAAGAAATTCCGGAATAGGAGGGCATACAGATGAAGTTAGTTGAAAAAATACTCCGGCGACTCCACAAGAGGTCGCTTTTTACACAATGCATACTCCGTTCTATACACCATTCATTTTTTACGAAAGCGCTTCGTTTCCTTCTTGAGGGTGAAGCGAAAGAAGAAATGCTCGACTATGCTATGTTCTGGGCAGCGAGGGCGGAACTGAACGGAGACTACCTCGAATTTGGTGTTTACGATGGCCTTAGTTTTGCAGAGGCTTTTTATTACGCCCAACAATGGAAACTTAACTGTATGAAATTCTACGCTTTTGACTCCTTTGAGGGGCTTCCATCGGTAAAAGGAGTCGATGCAGAAGGGTTTAGAGAAGCAGAATTTAAAGAAGGTGCAACTAGGTGCAGCGTTGAAAGATTTAGGAGTATGATTTCAAGGAAGGGTGTCGATTTAAGCAGAGTAATAATTACACCTGGTTGGTACAATGAAGTTCTTAACGAAGAAACGAAGAAGAAGCTCGAAATTAAGTCGGCTAGCGTTGTTTTCATAGATTGTGACCTCTATGAGTCAACGGTCCCCGTTTTAGATTTCATAACTGACTATCTTCGTGACGGAACCTTACTGATGCTTGTCGAGTGGTTTCATTTCAGAGGAAATCCCGATAGAGGTCAGCAGAGAGCTACAAGAGAATGGCTAGAGAAAAATCCAGATATTAAATTGACAGAGTTTCGCAAATTCAGATGGATGGGTTGTTCGTTTATTGTCCACAGAGGTGAATAGTTGTCGAGATATGGGTAATAAGCTCTTGTAGAGCAAGGTAGGCACATGAAGTGTTTAGTCACTGGAGGAGCAGGATTTATCGGAAGTCACCTGGTTGACCGCTTATTGGAAGACGGTCATGAGGTCGTCGTCTTAGATAACTTTGCCACCGGTCAGCCTGAAAATCTGGCTCAACACCATGGTTCATCCCATTTCAATCTACAACAAATAGATATTACCGACCAAGAAGCCATTCAGCCCTATTTTCATGATATTGAGTGGGTCTTCCATGTTGCCGCATTAGCCGATATCGTGCCTTCAATTAAACAGCCCATGGACTACCACCATGCCAATGTTGACGGTACGGTCAATGTGTTAGAGACGGCGCGACTGGCTGGCGTAAAACGATTTATTTACACAGCTTCCTCATCTTGCTACGGGATTCCTGATATTGTTCCGACGCCGGAGACAGCCGATATCAAGCCTGAGTATCCTTACGCCCTAAGCAAATATCTCGGTGAGCAATATGTGTTACATTGGGGCAAAGTTTACAAGCTTGGTGTCTTATCCCTACGTCTGTTTAATGCTTACGGTCTTCGTTCCCGCACTTCAGGAGCCTATGGCGCAGTCTTTGGCGTATTCCTGGCTCAAAAACTCAATAATAAGCCATTTACCGTTGTTGGCGACGGCACTCAGACGAGAGATTTTACCTTTGTAACTGATGTGGTGAACGCCCTGGTTATGGCTGCCGAGTCAGATATAAGCAATGAGGTCATGAATGTAGGCAGCGGCAATACATACAGCGTTAATCGTCTGGTTGAACTTTTAGGTGGTGATGATGTAGTATATATACCAAAACGCCCCGGAGAGCCAGATTGCACCTATGCCGATATATCCAAAATAGGCAAAATGCTGGGGTGGGAACCAAAGGTATCCTTTGAGGAAGGTGTCAAGGTCTTGCTGGAGCACATTGATTGGTGGAAGGAGGCGCCTGTCTGGACACCACAAACAATTCAGAGTGCTACCGAGGAGTGGTTTAAATATCTTTCTTGATGCGAAGGCGTAGTAAACAAATATGAATCAGCCTAAAGTCTGCATCATAACCTTAAACTGGAACGGGCTTGAGGATACTATAGAGTGCCTGGAGTCTCTGAAGAAGATTACCTATCCCAATTATGAAGTAATTGTGGTTGATAATGGCTCTGAGGGGAATGACACCCAAGTGCTAGAAGAAAAGTTTGGCGATTACATACATCTAATTAAGAATGACAGAAACTATGGCTTTTATGGCGGAGCCAATATTGGTATGAGGTATGCCTTGAATAACTCCTATCCTGATTATTTATTGCTGCTGGATAACGATACTGTAGTCGACCCTGAGTTTCTCACCGAGATGGTCAAGGTAGCTGAGGCTGACCCAGCTATCGGCATGGCTGGAGCTAAGATTTATTATTACGATGAGCCTGACCGATTGCACTATCACGGAGGGAAAATAGACCTGTGGGGAATGGTAGTTAACCCGTTGATCATAATAAGGGAAACAATTCTTGTCAGAAAAGAGTTTGATAGAGGGCAACACGACTCAATCGAGGAAGTGGAGAATATGTGTCTCTGGTGTGCTTTAATTAAGAGAGAGAGCCTGGAAAGCATTGGCTTGTTTGATGAGAGACATTTAAATGGCTATGGAATCGTGGATTATTGCATTAGAGCCAGGGAAGCCGGCATTAAAACTGTTTATATCCCTAAAGCAAAGGTTTGGCACAAGTATCGCTCACTAAATAGGCTACATGGGTCTCTTCAATATTACAAGCTTCCCGACCATAGCTTCAGGAGCCGCTCCCGACTTATGAGACAGCACGCCACCAAGTGGCAATATCGCTGTTTTCTAATTTACTTCTTTGGTGTCCATTTTTGGCTGGCCACCGCATATTACTTAATATGGCTTCGTAACCCAAGGATGCTCCTCAGCTTCTATAAAGGGGTTAGAGATGGGCTATTCCATCCTGGGGAGAATGATTAAAGGAGTAAGGTTGAGAAGGTATAACCTTCATATCCTTGAGACAATCACCGAAGCGGTAAATATAATCACCTCCAGGCAACGGTTAAAGCAGTTTCTAGCCACCCCCCTTTATAGAAATGCCGTTTACCTCATGATTAACACTGTTGTCGTCAGCCTGCTTAGCTTCTTCTTCTGGGTGGTGGTTGCCAGATTCTACACCGAGGCTGAAGTGGGTTATAGTTCAGCTATAATATCTGCTGCCAGCCTTGTTGCCACACTAAGCCTGTTTGGCTTCAACTTCTCCCTTATTCGCTTCTTGCCCCAGGCTAAGAAACCCCAGGAATTGATAAACTCCTGTCTTACCTTGAGCGGGCTCGCCAGCCTGGCAATAGCTAGTATTTTCCTTGTCACCGTGGACTTTTGGTCTCCGACTTTGGCTTTCATTAAGGGAAATGCTATCTTTGCCACAACCTTTATTATCCTCACATTAATATGGGCATTATCGATTTTAGTCAGTACCACCTTCGTCGCCAGGCGAAGAGCTGGCTTTGCACTTCTTCAATGTTCAATTCACTCCCTTATCAAAATTCCCTTGCCCATTCTCTTTGTCCTGTTTTTTCATGCCTTTGGCATAGTCGCTTCCTGGGGTATAGCTTTTGGGGTTTCCCTAGCTGTTTCCCTCTTCCTGTTTCTGCCCAAGGTTCAGAACCACTACAAGCCGATGCTTGTATTAAAGCTAAACCTGATTAAGGGTATGTGGCAATATTCAGGTGGCAGCTATCTGGCTCACATTTTCAGCGCTGCCCCCGGCGTAGTGTTACCAATAATAGTAGTCAACCTTCTTGGTCCGGAGCAAAATGCCTACTTCTATATAGCCTGGATGGTGGCTAGTTTACTCCTTGCCATCGCTGGGGCTATCTCGATATCCCTATTTGCCGAAGGCTCCCACTCTGAGGACAAATTAAGGGAGAATGTTATAAAATCCTTAAAATTTACCTTCCTGTTTTTGGTCCCGGCTGTTATCCTCCTTGTCTTAGTCAGTAAATGGCTGCTGCTTGCCTTTGGGCAGAGCTACTCGGCAAATGCCTTACACCTGCTATGGATTTTAGCTATTTCCAGCCTGCCCCTAGGCATCATCTCCATATACATCACAATTCTGCGGGTGACCGGCAGAATAAAAGAGCTGGTAGTAATCTTGGGATTTATTGCCATAGCCCTACTTGCTGTCAGCTATCTAATTATGCCGTCAACTGGTATAATTGGCATTGGCTATGCCTGGCTTGGTGTCCATGGTCTAGCGGCTGCCTATGCCCTTGTCTCCACAAGGCAGCTACGACGAATGTAGGTATTGCCTTATTCCCTTCAAGTCATATATAATTTGGTTATCAAAAAGTGCCAAAAGTACTGACTTTGTGGAAAGGAGAGAGCACAGATGATGAATCAGCCTAAAGTCTCCATCATAACCTTAAACTGGAATGGGCTTGAGGATACTATAGAGTGCCTTGAGTCTCTCAAAAAGATTACCTATTCCAATTATGAGGTTATTGTAGTTGATAATGGCTCCAAGGGGAATGACGCCCAGGTGCTAGAAGAAAAGTTTGGCGGTTACATACATCTAATTAAGAATGACAGAAACTATGGCTTTTATGGCGGAGCCAATATTGGTATGAGGTATGCCTTGAATAACTCCTATCCTGATTATTTGTTGCTGCTGGATAACGATACTGTAGTTGACCCTGAATTTCTCACCGAGATGGTCAAAGTAGCTGAGGCTGACCCATCTATCGGCATGGCTGGAGCTAAGATTTATTATTACGATGAGCCTGACCGATTGCACTATTACGGAGGGAAAATAGACCTGTGGGGAATGGTAGCTAACCCGTTTGTGTTGAGCATAATAAGGGAAAGAATTCTTGGCAGAAAAGAGTTTGATAGAGGGCAACACGACTCAATTAAGGAAACGGAGTGGATGGTTTTCTGGTGTGCTTTAATTAGGAGAGAGAGCCTGGAAAGTATTGGCTTATTTGAGGGGAGACCCTTTCACGAGTATGCACAATATGCAGAAATTGATTATTTCATTAGAGCCAGGGAAGCCGGCATTAAAACTGTTTATATCCCCAAGGCAAAGGTTTGGCATAAGGCTCGCTCAGAAAAGAAAATAGACGGACTTCCTCAATACCATAGCCTCAGCAGCCGCTTCCCATTTATGAGACAGCACGCCACCAGATGGCAATATCGCTATTTCTTAATTTACTTCTTTGGTTTCTATTTTTGGCTGGCCACGGCGTATTACTTAATATGGCTTCGTCACCCAAGGATGCTCCTCGGCTTCTATAAAGGGGTTAGAGACGGGCTACTCCATTCTGGGGGCTAATACCTGAGCCCCGCCATTATTATAGATTCTGTTTCTACTTTTGATGAGGTCATTCACCCCCGCTTCACTAAAGCTGACGGATTTCCTGGTCCCGTAGGTTACACCGACATAGGTTATCTCCTGCTTGTCTATATTCCAGGTTCTGAAGTATATATAACTATCTTGGGGCACCATGCTCATATCCCAGGGAAGGGAGGATATTTGACCATGACGTCCAGTCTCATAGTCTAGAAGCAACCAGCCATATAAGTCAGTATAGGCGGTATCCTCATCATCAAGCCTCTGCCACAGCCAGTCAGCACCAGCCCCATCCTGCCAGTTGAAAACACCACCGACATCTACCCTGTGGCTGCTCAAGGCAATAGAGTAAGGCGAATCAATCTTGTCAATGACTTCATGCCCGGTGACCTCAAAGATAAAGCCGGAGGTGAACAAAAAGTAGGGTATCAGCACCGCCAGAGTCACCAATCTAAGGTAGGCTTGATTATCCTCAGGCATAGTTACCAGGCTGGCTTTGTGCTTTAATTTTTGGTACAGGGCACTTATCCCCAGCCAAATGCTTTCGCCGCCTAAGATGAAAAGTGGCGCTAGAAGAAACAGGGCAATATGGTAAAACCGGGTAACATTCATGCTGGCTGAGAAGCCAGGCAAAAATATGCAGGCAACTAACAATAGGGCGCTGCCTACAGTAAAGGCAATATACTCGGCGGTGAACCTTAGCTTCCTCGGTTTAAAGATTAGCCTGATAAAGCCGACAACAATGAAGAGCTGAGTTATATATTGAAAGATTCTGAAGCCCTTCCCCTGAGGCGATGCCGTGGGGAAGTCAAGCCCCAGAGCAGTCTGGACGAGAGGCTCCCGGGCAGTAAAGTCAAAAAATAGAGGGGGCTTACCGGACTCACCAGGCTCACTGGGCTCACTGGGCTCACCAGGCAGCAACTCAGTAACTCCAGTAGTAATAGTGGAGATTTGCCCTTGCCAGGTACTAGTTAGAAACACTAAATACGACCCTCCGCCAACCCATCCAAAATAGGTTATGATACCAATGAAATAAACAGCCACTACTATGGTTATAGCTTTTAGGGGGAAGGCTCTCGGTGATGTCAGGCTTGGCGGCAAGCCGCCCGACTTCTTGGTCAGCCACCCCCAAACCCTCCTTCCCCAGCCGCTTCTTATTACTATTATCAATAGCCAGCCCAGAGCAAGGTAATAAAGGCTGATGCCGCCCAGCGCGTAATGTGACACTGCTATTGATAGGCTAAAGACAATGGCCAGGGTCAACCGCTGGCTTAGCCCCAGTTTCCGGTCAACCATTAGCAGTATAAACAGGACGAAAAACAACTCGGCAATCTGCTGCCTGGCTAGGGAAATCATCTCCAGGGAAAAGGTAGGTACCGCCATAAAGAAAAAGGCGGCCAGAAACGCCTTCTTAGCGCTCATTTGCTGGTGGAAAATATGGAACAAGGCCAGGGGCACCAGTGAGAAAATAAAGGGATAGATAACCTTAAATATCCATGCCCCATCAATATCAAGTATCAGGGAATAGATCGGTGCCAGCATGGTGATACTAAGAGCGAAATTATAACCGTGGGGGAGCATTGCATCCCAATAGCCATTCTCAACTACAAGCTGCTCAAAGTAATACTCTAGATGAATATCAAAGCCGGTCAGGTAGGGAGATATCAATGTGGTTTGATATAGAAGACAAAGAGCTATTATGGCTATCGCCACCGGATATACCCTGTGGTCGATAAATCTACCGAAGGCAGCCAGACCAACAACACCAGCCACCACTATTATTAAGACAAGTAAAAGAATATTGTTCTGGTAGAAATTGACCATGAGTGCCCCGAAGATAGCAAGGAGAAGGACTAAAATAAGGAATAAGGATGACGGGGATAATATTTCAGTTAGCTTAGTCTGGGTTGAGGCTGAGAAACCCTTGTCTCGCTGGTAGGCAACAGGCATTAAGATTAAGGTGAATATGGCTAAAGTAGCCATTATGGGGAAGACTGAAATTGGCTTAGAGATACCAATAAGAGGCAAGGCAAAGTTAGCCGCTAGCCCTGAGAACATAATAAAGGCAAGGCTCAGCCCTACCGAATATAGCAGGCTCTCTATTACGCCTATATTATGGATTTTCAGGATTCTGAGAATGAGAATGCCGGGGATGAAGGTAAGAAAAATAAAGCCAATGATTTGCCTTAAGCCAGGGACATCAAAGCCTAAACCAGCCAGTCCAATTAATCCTGATGCAGCTAGTAAAATAGCCAGTGATAAGCTTAGGCATTTTTTGATTTCCCAATCGTTAACTGGAGTCACTCGCTCATAGCCTCCAAGTAGACTTTTGGCAGAATAGATTTATGAATTCTTCACCTTTAGCCATTTCCATAACGTGAGTAACGCTAACAGGCTTTATCCATGGTTCCTTAGAGGTTATAGTATATAGGGTAAAGCCGTATTCGATAAGTTTGTTCAGGAACTCCAGGGGAGAGAAGCCGAAGCTTTGGAGCACCGTGGGCCAAAATTCAGTGATAATCTTTAAGCTATCATTCTTTAGCACTATCTCAGTCATCCCTTGAAGAGCCGCCATCTCTGCTCCCTGAATATCCATCTTAATGACATCAATCGGATATTGCTCATTTTCAAAAAAGTTGTCTAAAGTGGTAACATCCACTGTAATCGATTCTCTGTTATCATGAGACTGATATATTCTATGGTCGCCTCTGTTCACCTCACATAAGAATAATTTGGTGGTTCCCGTTTCATTTGAAACAGCCTTTTGCACTGGAATAATATTGTCGTACCCATTGGCCTCTATGTTTTTCAAAAGCAAACTAAAGTTATCAGGGGCGGGTTCGAAAGCAAATACTCTACCCTTCCTACCCACGAGCTTTGCCGCAAGGAGTGTATAATACCCTATGTTAGCTCCCAAATCTACTACGGTCATTCCTTCACCGACCACGCTCTTAAATAAGTTTGTTTCATATTTTTCATAAAGACCACCCAAAAACAGCTGGGCGGTCATTCCATGCTTGTCATTAGTATCAAAGTACATTTTCTGCCCTTCAACCTCAGCCAAAACAATCTCGTTAGGTAGCATAGCCCAAGAATATAAAAAATTATAAGCTCTTCTGGCTAGTGGGAGCTTGCCAAGCCCCGTTCCCCAGAGAAGCCTGCAAAGCCACCGAAACATCTGAAAGCTTATTCTTCTCATGTAATTTCGTTTGGTAATCAGTTGGCAGACCTCCTTTCTTTAGTGAACAATAGTGACATAAGTCCATGTAAATTGAAAACACTGAAGTCAGCTAAACTGTACCCAAACTTAGCCAGCATATTTATGTAGTCTAGCTTTGAATAATGATACTCTTTTTCCCAGGTAGCTCTACCCAATTTTTGCCACAGCCAACAAACCCTTCCAAATAAGGAGGTTTGGTTAGGCTGGGATAAAAGTATCCATTTTTTAGATATCCGGCAAAACTCGCTCACTATATCAAGGGGAGGGTTCTCAAAATGTTCGAGCAGACCAGCGGAAAACACTAAGTCAAAGGAATTATCAGGAAATTCAATGTTTCTTGCATCCATCAAAAAAACATCCTTGCCTGGTTCAAGACTGAATAACCGGTGGCAGGCTTCCAAAGCAGCTTGCGAACTATCAATCCCTATAGAATTAGAATATCCTAGGTGGCGAAACATGGCTAGAGTAGCACCGCTGCCACAGCCTACATCAACTATCTTTGAATCCCTGGCTAATCCTATTTGACTAGTTATCTGTCGACAAATTCTAGTTTGATTTTGCCTTAGCTTATCAAAGGGGAGCCTTGGACCTTTATACTTTGGCCAAATTTCATCCCAAGTTTTCGTCATTAAATCCTCCTTCCGAATTTCAATTACTATGAGAACTTTCCCTTTACCCACTTAGAGGCATTTTTGCCTATCTCTTGCCTTAATTTATCATTCTTTATAAGCCTGATTACGGCTTCAGCTAAGGCACCAACATCTCGGGGCGGGACAAGGAAACCGGTTTCACCGTCTTTTACCACCTCTGGATGTGGCCCAATATTGAAAGCAACGACTGGCTTCCCACAGGCTTGAGCTTCGACCAAAGGAAGGTTAAAGCCCTCGCACATTGTGCCGGTAGCATAGACATCACAAGCAGCATAATAATATGGAATTTCTTCATCAGTAACATAGCCTGCAAATATTACCGAAGGATTCACCATTTTCCTTAGTCTCTTCAGATAGTAAGGCAGGGTATGCTCGCCTACTATAATCAATTTGGCATCTGGGATTTGCTGCTTAATTAAGCTGAAGGCTTCTATCAGCAGATGAACTCCTTTAGGTGGTGAAAGTCTGCCCACGAAAAGAATAATGGGGGAACTACCTAGTTCATATTTGTCTCTAAGTCGCGAACCTTCCAATTCTCCATGGAACCTGGTAGTATCAATCTTATTGTAAACAACCTCACTGACCAGACCCGTCTGTTCTATAAGTTGCTGCCTAACATAACAGCTTATAGAAATGGCACTGTCAGCTCTCTTAATAGTCCAATTTGCCAAAGAAATGAAAAGCCTCATATAGCTACGTTCTATTAAACTGGAAAATGCCTCAGGAGAAGCGATGGTATGGTTATAGTAGATATACTTCACGCTATAGAATTTTTTAGCTAAATACGCTAGCCAGTTCATAGGATAATGATGGCTATAGATAACGTCAAAACCCTTTAGTCTTGGAACCCATTTTAGTGCTTTACAAATATTGAGCGGCATAGTTACCATATACACCCTTTGCCACAATGGGCTCTTCGGCATCCCAAGAACTTCCAATTTAATACGTTCGGGGGGAGGCATATATGCCTTAAGGGTGAGTATAGTAATGTCATTGCCACTTTGAGCCAGTTCTTTTGCTTGCCTCTCGACTACTCTATCCAGTCCAGCGAATGGCGAAAAAGTTGGGGACAAAATTGCAATTTTCATATTTTAAGCCTTCCTATCTCGTAACACACCTTGATAAAAACTAAATCTGTTACTCACCGACAGCCTCATCAAATATCTGTTTGAGCTTTTGGTTCCTATAGTTAATGGAATGCTTCCCTACCTCCACCTCTTGCCTTGCCGCCTTTCCCATCTTCCTTCTTAATTCCTCATCTTCTATTAAGAGGCTGGCTTTCTCCACTAACTCCTGTATTACTTCAGGGTCAGTGCTTATGGTTGCCTCCTTCCACAGTTTGGGACCGGTCATAGGACGAGTAGCATAGCTTCCTGAATAATACGACACTAGTTCCGAGCTTCTGATAATAAAGCCGGTTACCCCATCGGTTACTAACTCTCGGTTACCGTATACATCGGTGGCAATAATAGGCAATTCATAGCTCATAGCCTCTAGGATAACCCCGAACGGCGTATCGTGTCCCGGAAACAGAAAAATATCAGCCGATTTATATTCCTGTTCCAGCTCCTTCCATGGGATTGGTTTCTCGATGAGCTTTATGTTGCTAAAACTCTGGCACATTTCTCTATGCTTCTCCGGAATTTCCGTTCTAAGAACCAGCTCCAGGTTATCGTATTTTTGATTAAGGATAGCAAAGGCTTCCAGAACCTCTTTCCCTCCCTTAAGGTTAAAGTTGTAGTCGGTGCGTCCTTTCATGTGAGTTGAGCCGACAAAGAGGAGCTTGACCTTGTCATTATAACTCTTAATAAAGTCCTTGGGAGGGGCAGCCAGGGGGACAACTTCTATCTTGTGCTCAAAGTCGGCGCAGTCCAGATTCAAAAAGAAGGAGTTTCGGGCTACTTCGCTCCAAGTAATAATCTTCCGACAATAAGGGGAAGCCAGAGTTTGTTCCACCCTCCTTTTAAGCAACCGGAAGAACGTGTAGCTCCATCCGGTGAGCATTTCTGGCCACTCTACCTGGATTACCCATGGCTCCTTTCTGAAGACTAAATGGTTCCAGGCAAATGTTAGGCAAGTTCCTTCCGGTGGCTTTTTGAAAACTGCCTCTACCTTCGGCTTAATATAGTGCCAGGGTAAAGAGGCTAAGCCTACTTTATAGAGGTAGGACTCCAGCATAGAATGACCTTTAGCCCCAATCTTATCCCAGAATCCGGCGGTGGTGACAAACTCATACCCCGGTGGG
>SDBU01004930.1_pt1 | contig 16154 bp, 21 predicted proteins | sample 2277071 | NCBI WGS metagenome assembly SDBU01 (sample SAMN10397929, study PRJNA504765) | marine sediment metagenome | isolation source: marine sediment core GS08_GC12, 126 cmbsf | place: Arctic Ocean: Gakkel Ridge, Loki's castle | collected 2008
ATATGTTTCGATTGAATGATATTCTCCGGCAAAGTTTCGATACCATCTTGCGCCGGGTTCATACGTTTTTATCTGCCGGGTGTCTACATGAAGTCCCGGGCTGATCCAGTGAGGATATATACCGATGCCTCCCCATCCGAACCTTTCAGCCATTGCCAACTGTTCAAGAACTGGCATTACTGATTTATCCTTTAGAATGAAATGAAAGTCAATTGCCTCCCCGGTGTAGTGTTTGCTTGTTGGCGCTTCATGCCCGCCCGGGTCCGAGAAATCAGCGGAAACGAGATAAGTCAAGCCCGGTATTCTGCCTTGCGCAAAAACAATCATATGGTTGAACATCAGTATCGTTCCCGGATTCATCCGTTCCGGATATCTGAAATCCTCCGGGGTGACCGCATTTGCAGTCCTGAATATCTTGTCAATGCTTTCCATGAATTGATTTATTCTCTACGTGTCCGTTAAGTGCGGTTTGAATACTGCCAAGCTGTACCTTTTGAAACTTCTGTTCTGTAAGGATGCCGGCTGTTGATATTTTAATTTCCCCAATCGCATCCCTTGTCTTATCCCGTTCTGCCCGCTCGATTTTCTTTTCCTTGCGATACCAGCGATACAGCCAGGGGATGCCTTTCCAGATAGTATAAAACACAATGCCGACAATCAGCATCCCGATAGGATTATCTCTGAACCATGCGTTAATCGCTTTTAAAAACAGGCTTTCCATTACGGGCTCTCCGCTTTGATTTCAGCTTCCATTTCCTCAACTGCTTTTACATAATCTTTCGGCTCGACATCTTTGATAACCGTTCTTGATTTCAGTTCCACGCCATCAGCATCAACAATTATCAGCTTCTTTGTTGGCGTATCAGATATTTCCTGTAATACCTCTTCCTGAACATCGCTATAGAAGCCGAGCCGCCGAACATGATAGGATTTACCGCCGATATTCCTAATTGTATCTGTTGGTATCTCTGGGTATTGTCTCATTGCTTACTCCTTATTCTGTCCATACTTCCACATATTGAATATACAGATCGGTCGTTATGCCATTTGTATTCTTGGTAGCAAAAAATATCTGCTGAACTACACCGGGGGGGACATCTGTGGCGTGAGTTGCCCTTATAGTGCCGTCTATCAAAAACAGTGTTTGAGTAGCTGTCATTCTGATTTCAACATCTACCCATGTATTATCTGCAAAATGAGCTGTTATGTCTGTAAAGGTTGGCGCTCCGGAATGATCTGATGAACATGCCCGCACTGTATCATTATCACAATGGATTGTTGAAACGTGAGATGCGTCATCGTCGGCATCTGATGCAGGTGGTGACGCAACTTCTGCATGTACAAAGCCAAACCCCACTTCTCCGGTTAAATCATTTATTTTTATTCTTGTTTTTAAATAAACAGTTGTCACGCCATCAATAAGTACATCGTAATATCTTTTGCCTATTGTATTCATAATACAATCATCAGTTGCACCAGTTCCACCGTTGAATAAGCAATAAAACGGACTAATATTTTGCTTTACATCAACGGTGGCATCATTGTCTTGTGTAAAAGTCCAATAATTTGCCGTAGGAACAGCATCGGGAGCGACATTATTAAAATAATCATTTAAAACAAGTTGCCCTGCATTTCCCAGAAAGGCTTTTTCTTTATCTGTCAACAAGTCCAGCCCCGCAATCGCCGCCGCAATCGCTTCAAGGCTCATGGTGGTATCATCGTAATCTGAAATATCTCCGGCAACCGCCAGCATATGAGCGATAATACTGTCGTCAGCTACCCGAGCCATTGCCGCCCCTGCAGAGTGCATGAATAACAGAGCTACGGATTCGTGCATAATCTTTATGCCATCGCCTGTCTCCACATTTGCACCGAAAGCTACCGTTGTGAAATGCCCGTCATTACTGTTATAATCCGTTATCTGCCTGATTTGACCCTCTGGCGCATTGCCAACACTGTTTACATTCTCGGTTATCATTATATAATATTTGTTATTATATAAATCGTTAGCTGATGCAAGAATAAAATCAAACGAATAAATCTCGGTAGTGCTTGCCCCCATGCCGGTCTTGCACCGCCCGACCTGCATTTCGTTTCGGCTTATCTTATTGTAAGTCATCGCTGTTAAAGGGTCACCTGGCATCATAATCTCCTTATAAAAAGTCGTGTTCTAATCTGTCTAATAAATCATCACCCGGCCAAACATAATTATACCGGATGGAACAGTCCAATTCACCCGCATCGAATACTACGTCAATATAATTTAGCTTTTCCGAACCCCAATCATACGTAGCTACCGCTGCCGGATTCGTGGTTGTTATCGTGGCAATTTTGCCATCCGCACCGTAAGCGATTACATCTGTCGAGCCCACAGCGGGCATGGCAATTCTACGCATTAAAGCATGGAGTTCATTTCTGATTTGATCCTGGTTGTCAGCATCTATGATATTGCCCGCGCCGTTATCATGCCGCTGTGTTGGTGTATATGCCGGGAATGTTTGGTCTGCCATTCATGCCTCATGTATATGTTACGCCGGTTAATTTATCACCTGTGAAAACAAATGTTTCAGTTCTCGTTATATTCAGTTCACCGACATTAAATATAGATACTATCGTTTGTATCTGGTCTAAAGTCCACGTATAAGAAGTAGAAGCAATCGGCTTTGATGTTGTTCTTGTGCTTATTCTATCACCACTATAAGTAAGCATTTCTATTGCGCCTGAAACCGGCAATGGGAATCCGAAAAACAAAGCGGAGATTTCATTTCGTATTTGATTCTGGTGTTCGGCTTCTATTACCTCACCATTCACATGCTGCTCTGTCGGTATATGTGCCGGGAAAGTCTGATCTGACATGATGCCTCACTAAGTCACCGTGTAATCTACACGAGAAATTTTATCATGTGTCCAGGTATAATCTACTGTCATTGTGCAGTCCAATTCAGCAGCGTCGAATACTATCGCTATCTGTGAAAGCCTGTCTCCTACAAAAGTATAAGTTGCAATCGCATCGGGATTTTGTGACCTTACCGTTGTTATTACATTGTCGGTATAATTGTAAAACTTATTGCTGCCGTCTATTGGCAGAGGGAATCCCCGCATTAAAGCATGAAGTTCATTCCGTAATTGATTATTATATACGGCTGCGGAAGTTTCACCGAGATCGTATCGTTCTGTCGGTATGTATTCAGGATATGCAGCGTCTGCCATTACGCCCTCAATTAATCGTTAAGGTTAAATCAACAGTCAGGGTATGTGCCGCTGTCTTGATGAAGTCAATCGCTCCATGTTCGAATAACGTGCCGGAATCCGCCGCTCCGGTTGCCAGTTCACCAAAAAAGCCCACTTCTTTTAATGCGCCGTTTGCTTCGCCGGTATCAAAGAATACCGAAAGGGACGCAATATTATTCGCATACTCCCGGCTCGCACATAGTTTTCTTTCAAGCTCCGTTCCCAGAATCGTATCGCCGTTTGCCGGCGCTGCCACATTCGTTCCCACCGCTCCGTAAGTGATATCACAGGTGTTCGCTGTGCCGACTAAAACCTTTGCGATTGCCGTACGGCTGATTGTGGGAATGATATTATCGTATTCGAAAACCGTATTAACACCTGTATATACATTGTGGAGAGTACATTTCAGATGTCCTTCGATGTAGGCAAAGTCTTTTATGCCCAATAGTATTTTAGCTAAATGCTGAAAGTCCATATTCTGCCGTCCCATATACAAAGGGGTCTGCTGCCAGTACCCGCAAATCCGTTGCCACTACTTCACCTATTGTTACCGTTTCCGCAAAACCGAAAACCCTGTCGATAACTTCCTGCTCATCAATGTACCGCCTGCGGTATGCCCGCTCTGCGATCGACCGGAAAAACTCTTCAAGGCGGTAAAGCCGTTGTGAAAACTCTACGTTATAAATATTATGGTCAACATTACTGGGAATAATCGCAACTCTTTGAATGGTGTATTTACCGTTATATGTCGGGTCACTTACTACATCTACGTTTATTGTCTGTCCGGCTCGCCAACCGTCTGTATAGGTTGTGAACGAACCCCTGATCAACGGTTCGGCAAAAGTATTCAGTTCTGCATATCCCCTGTCCCGCGCCTCTTCTCTCGTGTCGTAGTCCTGTTCTTCGATAAGATCCTCATATATCCCGTCTCCGCCTTCCAGTGCCGCAAGTGATGTTTGACTATCCACATCATCCACCTGTACGATTACGGCTATCTCAGGCTTGTAAATAAAGATCATATCAACACCCGCCGCCGGCGTTGCCGTGCCAACAGAACAGCGGATAGTTTTCTCTGCATAATTGAACATATAATCAAACAGGGCTTCATCGTTTAAATATTCTATACCGATAGTTTTCGCAGCCCCGCCTTCAGTCATGGTAATTTCATGCGCTTTATATTCCAGATTCCACTCACGCTGTATGCCGTCCGCTTCGTCCGACTGCGTATAATTTGCCCCGAGATAATAACTGCCCCTTACGTACACCCTGTTTTTTACGTTGGCTGTATCCGGCTGTACCCTGTAAGGATTTATTATCGTTCCCAGATTTGCATCGGTGATATCATGCGGCGCCCAGGAGGTTTCCTGTGCAAAGAAATGTATATCCTTATCATAATCTACATACCAGGCATAGCCGATTTCCTGCGCAAGCAATCTTATACATTCGCTGACTTTTTTGTAATTAAAATTCACCTTCGTCATGGTTTCCCCAACCTGAACATTTACGGTTGTGAACCCGGAAGTATATTTTGCTACAATATCCTCGATAATAAACTTGCTTGTTTTACTCGAGTAGGATTCTGGTACAAGCCTGCGGTCAAGAAGTCTCTGATAATCGGTACAGTCCATATCGTAACTGTAAGCTAACGATGGAAATGATATTATTTGTTTGGTCTTTTTTGTTATTATGCCGCCGAAAATCTTATCGCTACCTGTGATTTGAACTGTTACATCCTGCCCCTCGAATGGCTCATTGCCACCGCCAGGATCAATCTCCATATGGAATGAATAAGTGTCCGGAGCGTGTGCAATATTGCTTTCAATAAAAGGCTTTTCCACATATTTCGTCTGGTCTATGTTATTGATTTTATATACAATAGCCATCAGTACGTTAGCCTCGTTCCGGTTCTTTGTAATTTACTCAGTATATCATCGCTGACTTTTCTTGATATATTCCTTAAGTCCATTTCGCTACTAATAGTATTCCCGGTAATGTTCACTACAATATTATTCGCTATTGACTGCCCTTTATTAAGTGCGCCGAGAACTGCGTTGCCACCAAGAGACTGCATCCCTTTTAATGAAAGAACGCCTTCGCCAGCAAGCCCGCTGAACACTCCTGAATATGGCAGTATGCCGCCCTTGTGAAAATCCGATGAAAAAGCATCGGGTGAACTGCCCCTACCTGATGGCCATGAGCCCGAATTTAATTGCCTTGACCATTTACCCATTGCCCCTTGATACCGCTGGAACTGACTTCGAGTAGATTCATTAATATCTTTCCATAATTCCAACGCTATCAAAAAGCTTATTTCATCCAACTGCTCATTTTTTATAATGTTTATGAGAGCTTGTTTTGCGGTCCCGAATTTTTTAACCCTTCCTGTTGCCGCAGCTGAGGCCTCCCATTCTGCTTCGGCGTGACCGTAGATTAATTCGGGCTTCTCTTTTAAAACTTGTTCACCAATAGCAAAGACTCCTGCGGCTATTCCAATATTGGTTATAATGCTTGATAAATTAGAATTTAACAAGCCAAGAAAACCTGTTCCCCCTTCACCTTTAGCAGTCCCAAAAACAGAAGCCAGCCCGTTTTTCATCCGGGTTAAAAATCCACCCTCTCCGCCTTCAGGCCCAAGCACATCACCAAAAGCACTTTTTAAAGTTGATGTGAATCCTGCTTCGCCGGTAAAAGCATTTACAAAAAAGGTTTTTATTGAGCCTGCGATTGATTCCATTTTTTGTTCTGTGAAATCTTTTATAGCATCTCCAATTCTCTGTGTTAATCCTGTTTTTAGGTTGTCCCCCATATTATCAAATGCTGTTTTAAAAGAACCGAATGCCCCCTTGATGTCTCCCTCAACGATTGAATTTGAAAATTTTGTTGCTATATCATCTATCATGCCGCTTGAGGCAGTGGATATCAAGCCGCCTTCTGAAAAATAATCGCTTATAGTTTTGCCTATTCGATTAATAGGCCCGCCTTCAGCAACCGCATTATCAGCGTACGTTTCCCAGTCAAGCCCCATCTCCTGAAGTTTCTTCGCCGTTTCTATTTGACTGGTGGTTATGAAACGGCCATACGTACTACTCATGGATTTCATTGGAGCATTAATAGAAGATGCAGGATGAGCACCAATAGAGATCGCATACCCTTGCCAATCCAAGCCCATTAGTTTTAATTTAGCGAGATTCGCCGCTTCATTTGCCTCGACAGAATCCCCGAAGTATTCTTCCATATCATCAACATGACCCTGGAATGTTACGTCTGCATATTTTTGCCAGTCGCCTCCTATGTTTTTAATCATGGTTGCCTGGGCCTCTTCCTGCTCTGTAAGCATCCCGGAGTACTTGCCCTCTATGGTTGCGAATATATCCTTATCAAGCGTTTCTGCGTAGTCTTTCCAACTTGCCCCTGCCAATTCAAGCTGTTCAAAATGTAAAAGTTCTTTTTTTGACCAGTGCGCTCCATACTTCTTTTCCAAATCGTCAAGGTGTTCCTTTTCCAGTCTTTTTTCTTTTTGTTTTGCTGTCTCCTTTTTCTTTTCGGTTTTACTTGTCAGGGTGTCTAAATTTCCCAATTCATATTTTATATGTTCTTTTTCTGTTTCCTCCATATCCTTTGTGGCTTCGTCTGTTACCTTTTTATTCTCCTCCATGTTTTTCTTAAAGGATTCTTTCAATCCATTCCATGCAGTTGCGATGCCTCCTGCTGCGCTTTCGCCTGCATCGCCGATAGTTTCAAATATATTTCCCAGACTTGGCAGTTCGACACCAAGCTTTTTTAACACCCATCGAAAGCTGTTATACATTCCCATAATAACACCGCTCACTTTATCCCAAATCCAACTGAATACTTTTTGAACAACCGGCCATATTTGCCCGAAGCCATAAATAAATAAATCAATTACCGGCATAAATGAATTTATTATATTTGTAAATACAACGGAGAGCTTGCCCCAAATCCAGCCAGCAACATCTTTGACTTTATCCCAGACGAATCCAAAGCCTTTAATCATAAAATCTATTGTAGGACCAATGATGTCTTCCCATGCGGTTTTAATCGCTGCGCTTACCAAGTCCCAGTTTGTAACAATTAGGTAAACGGCTGCAACTATGCCGGCGATTGCCAGCGCTATCGGCCCAAGAGCAACAGCCCCGATAGCCCCCAGAACCGTTGATATTGTCCCAACGGCTGCCACTATGGCTGGCAGGGCAAGAAGCATCGGTCCGAGAGCAAGCATTAAAGTACCGACAATTCCCGCCACTACGGTTATCCCGGATGTTAATGCTGGATGTTCTTTCGCCCACTCAACTATTTTGCCGACTATATCTGTAATGGTTTGGACTAACGGTGTTATGACAGGCATCAATACATCGCCTATGGTTTGAGCCAACACAACAGCTTGTGTTTGTAATTGACTTATGCTAAATCCTGCTTCGTTAATCCCCGCCGTCTGGGCCTCGAACGCTCCCCCCATAGCTCCGGCTGCTTTCTGCATTTTCCCTTGCTTCTCTAAAAATACATCCTGCTGACTTTCCGTTAAGGCGAGAGCCAGGGTTTGCCCTTCGATTGAACCGATATATTTTTGTAAAGGCTTTCCCGTTTGATCGGCTGCCTGCTTAATGAGACTCATTGTCCCCAAAAAGCCTTTTTGCTGCAGCATGGCTTTTCCTGAAGCAAACCCCATGCCTTCCAACAGGTCGGTCATATCCGCAGATGGGGCTAAAAGAGCTTGCAATGCCCCCCGGAATTGTGTGGAGACCTCAGCTGCATTCCCGGTCACTCCGGTAGCCGTAGCCATTGTGGTGAAAAGTTCTTCTTGAGAAACATCCAGGCTTTTCGCCAAAGGCACTACCCGGCCAATGGCTTTGGCAAGCTCCGGGAAAGTTGTCTGTCCAAGCTTAACAGTCTGGAAAGCGAGATCGGCTGTTTTCTGCACAGCCTCTTTTGAAGTATCGCCGTAACCCTTTGTTACTGCTGACAAAAGATTGATGGCTTCGGTGGTTGTGGCCGCTCCTGCTGTTGCCGCCCTTGCCGATATGGCAAGAATGTCCATTGAATCAGCGCCATCACCGAAAGCAGAAACGACTTGATAGGCTCCTTCGGTTAAATCATCAGTGCTCTTTCCCATTTCTACTGATAATTTTTGAATTTCTTCTTTCCATTCTTCCATCCGTTCGGCATTATTGCCTACCATTGTTTGAAGGTTTGCAAGACTTTCATTATAATCAATAGCTACACTGGAAGCGAACCCAAGAGCACCGACCATTACCGCACCCATAGCCGTAAATGCTGCACCAAAACCACGAACTATTGCAGCATTGTCCGTAATGGTTTTTCCAAGAGCATTTATTTTTCCCTGTGCTTCCGTAATTCCGGTTTTCAGAGATGCTATTTTTGACCCGATAGCAACAAATACCGAGCCGACTTCCATCCCAGCCGCCATTAATTTTTCCTTATCTGAAACGTGCCTGCATCATTTTGATTCTTGCCGTTCCCGCTCTTATCTCGTCAGCGGTTGGCTGCCTTGTAGTTCGTGGCTTTACTTTTTTATTACTACCGATATTTTCAGTAAGTATCTCCTGCTCCTCGTTTAAGCGCATCAATATTGCAATGTCAAAATCAAGCGCGACTACCAGATTTTTTATTCCGATTAGACCGCTTGGTCTTTGACCGAACCTTTCTGCTACCGCCCCCAGAAGCGGGGCTTTGTTTGACTCCACGAAAGGGTAAAAGCGCCTTGCTCTCACCCCCTACTTTCATTATCTTCTGAAAGAAATCAAACTTATCTGAAAACATTATCTCATTAACAGAGATTACATTTTCTGATTCTGTGGATTTGGTTAATTGCCCATCATGAACAACCTTTGGATTAATTGATAAGGCAACGAGGACATCATTCATCAGCCTACCGATTTCCTGTATGTCCTCGTCTGTCATCTGACCGGCAACCATTCTTTTTCCCATTGTCTCCATGCTGTTAGCCAATGAAAGCGGAATAGTCCCGGCAAAAACTAAATCCATTAAATCAGGTTTTTTTATTTCTACACTCACACCACTTGGAAGTGTAATAACTTCCGTTCCCCGTCCCTTCTCCCGCCATTCCTTTGCCGAAGAGACTGGTTTTTTTTCCACGTTTTACTCCTTTTGTTTAAACAGCAGTAGTGTCACCGATTGTCAGCAAGCGATTTCCTGCTGCCTTTGTAGTATCTTCAATCGCCTTCCAGGTAACCATCACAATCCGGTGGTTTTCACGGTCAAGGCCTATCTCCGCTACATCAGAGACATACGCCTTATGAATTGTATAACGATGATTGTCGTCAGCAACTATGGGGACGCCGGTTGGTTGTAATATCAGTTCACCATAATCTACTGTCTGATCCCATAAGCCGCCGCCAAGCTCGACTTTCTCTTTTGTTCCGTCAAGAGTATATTCTCCCGTCGGGAATACGTGTCTTAATTTGGCAAGGTTATGTTCGGACAGCGGGGTTTTAATTTCCACAGCCTCAAGTGTTGGCCATACCCTGCCGACCATCGTTGACTGTTGCGCCTGAAACTCTTTCAATGTCTGTGTGTATTTCACTGTGCAGGGGGCATCGGTACTCCCCAAGTCAGTTCCTTCAAACGATACATCACACGCTCCGATTACAGCTTCTGCTACATCAATAGCCATTTTCCTCTCTCCTTCCTCTTCTTCACATCACAATGGCAAGGCAGCGGCAAGAATCACACCGCATCCCTACACCATCACTTTATCTTAACCGCTACCTTTTTATCACGTAACGTCCTTTCTATATTCAATCATAAAAATCATTGTCCAGACCGGGAATTCACTATCACCGTCAATACTTGGCGTTGGGGCTTGAAGTAAAGTTATCGTTGTTATCTCTGCCCCTGTCATTGTGCCGGGGGTTTCAAAGGTATATTGCAATATGTCCATAATTTTATTTGCAACATCATACGGTGTTTTCGTGTCCTCTTCTACTCCCCGTGTAATAATAATTATTCGAGCAGGATCGAACGGGATCATGTAATATTCCGGTCGGGCATTTCCTTCCCTGCGAATCTGTATTGTTTCCGGCTCATCCTCTTTTGCATAATGCCCGATTTTTATCGGTGTGGCGATTGCCGGAACGAGTGCAGCAAGTTGAATTATTAAATAATCACGTATATCCTCTTCAATTATTCTCGCTGCGAATCCCATTATTTCTTAATCCCTCTTTTAACCGCTTTATCCACACCTTTGGCGACTTCTCTTGTGATATTCCGAAAATTTTCCTCAAGTGCCGGGTACATGAATGGATATGATTTCGTTCCCGGATGGTGAACTACTTTCACGGGATGCGCCGCTCCCGGCCAGAATAAAGCCTTTTTAGTTTTCGGCCGTATCTCATGAGGTCTCGTTCCCATTTCCAGATATTGAGCGGTAGATTTGTTTGCCACAACTTTTACCTGCGCACCACCGATTAGCCTTTCCGGGTTGGCCGCCCTGATTGAGCCTCGTGTTTGCCCGGTTCTAACTCTTACCTTTCTCTTGGCTGATCGCTCAACTATCAAGCCCACACCTTTAAGGAATTTTATCTGGTCATGCTCAACAGCTTCGTAGAGGTTTTGTAAAACATCACTGACTTCTTTTAAGCCTGTAACTGTCATTGAGAATTCAACCGCCATCACTTTGTCCTTTTCAGATACACTTCATAGTGATGTACATATAAAATTCCTGGCATCCGGCACGGCTTTATTCTTATAATACGGTAATTATCTCCGCCATACGTTACCCGGTATTCTTCCGAAATAACTACATCCGGCCTAAATACCATCAAGCCGTCAACGATTACATCCTGCCCTTTATCATCAGTCTCTACATGGTTCATCAGGGGGCTGTATAGACACGCTGCCGCTGTCCCGGCATCCCATGTAATCTTGTTATGATCATCCCGTGCAGCAACGGCATACAGCGTACAGTCCTCGATTGTCACCGCTTCGATCATTGCAAGTCACCTTTAGGGATTTGGTCGAGAATATCCTGGATATATGTATTGCCGCCACTACCGCCAACGCCACCGGAGAATATTGCCTTATAAGTCCCGATGTCTAACTTAGGAACGACTAAGGGGTTCACTACCAGAAGCGCCGCTATTCTCGCGCACAACGGTTTTATCTTCACCGTCCATTGATGGTCTGCCGGGAAGCCTGCGGTATATGTAACCTTTACCCGGTCGTCCTCACCCCAGTTATAAGCAAACTTGCCACCCGGATACCGCAGAACACCAATATCATTTAATACGGTGAAATCTTCCTGCTCGACTATTAGCGTTTCATTGCCGTCAATATTGCCGTAATAGACATATACTGTCAGCGGACTGCCGACCTTCAGCGGAATATGATTCAGCTTCAGATCACGGCTGTCATCCCCGAAGTACATCTCTTCTGTAAAGACGGTTTCTTCAAAGCGAAAACGTGACCAGGCGTTGATTATATCCTCAGCCGCCTGTATCTGGTCTGCGGTTACAGTCGTTCGGGTAAATGCCAGAGCTTCATCGGGTGTTACCAGTGCCATATCAGCCGACTTTCTTTTTCACAGAAGCGGCATTAACCATTTTGTTATCAGGCGGATTTTCCGTTGCATCAGTCTCCAAATATCCGCCGCCGGCCAGCCTTTTTTCTTGAAACTTTGTCAGCTTTTCATTGAAATCATCCGGCTCTCTGTCCGCGTAAACGGTTGACTCCGGCCCCCTGAACTTTTTCTTTTTCCCGTTTACTTTCAGGTTAAAGGGTCTTTTTACTTTTCTTGTATTCATTATTGCTTATCCTCCTGTCCTATTTATTTCCGTGTTTCTTTTCGGGTCGCCAAAACCAACAACCGATTCCTTCTTTTCGGGGGTGGGCTCTACTTCCGGAGCGGGTGTTTTCTTCCCTCCCCGTTTCCGTGCCGGTTTCTTTTTTGTCAGCACCTTGATGTAACCCTCTTTAAGCAAAGCCGTTGCTTGTTTATCTTCTATATCTTTAGAAGAAAATTTATCACCGGCTACCCTTAAAAACCCATTGCGTGGGCCTGTATATACCGGCTTCAATACAACGTATTCTTTAGTTGCCATTATCGAGTCCTCCCCTGCCAGTTGAATGCCTGGTCATAATAAACCCGTACATGGCATGAATCATCAGCCGCACCGGTAGTTTCTTTCAGGAATGCAATGAACCGGAAATATGGAGCTATCGGTACATTGCCAAGATTCCAGTGCGCCTTGACTTCGTCAATGGTAGTTAATAGTCCGACACAAACTGCTTTCATATATCTGTCGTTGGTTGTATCGCAAGTCGCCCAATATCCGGTAAGTCTCACTGAATCATAGGAGGCTACCTGCAGATATACTTTGACTGAATCATTTATGTAGGTCGAGTTTATCTCATCAATGAAAATAGTTACTCCGGCATCGTTCGGGAAGTACCCGGAATTCGCAGCACCGCCGGGAAAATTCACCATTGCCACGCTTGTATCAAGCTCTGTGGCGGCACCTCGTACCAATCGGGCAAACACGTTAGTATTTGTTGCCAATAGTTTCCGGGCATTACACCACAACGGAACTACCTGCCGCAAAGCTGAATGAGCAATCATTACGCCCAGTAAGGCTATGAGTAAAATTGTTGCTGTTAATACTTTCCACTTCTTCATCATTCCCTCCGTTCTTTATTATGAGGCGGGTAAAAAGCCCGCCTCAATTTACAAAACTGATATTAAGGTTTTGTGCTTCTTTCAGTCTTATTACCAGTTTTTGGTTATCCACAGATGAACAGAAACGCTATCGTCCAAGTCCACCCAGTCTCCAGCAGTCTCTCCTACACCGGTAGCAATAAAACGCACCCACTTCGTGAGAGGCATTGCTTCAACTTGATATCGCGTACCATCACCAATTGACAGACTCCCCTGCGGGAAAGCCACCCAATTAGTTCCGTCCGTACTAAGCTGCATTTGCAGCGATATCTCGGCATTGTCAGTCGTATGAGTGAAGCCGATTGCGGCATAATCTACAAAATAACTAAATGAGTCAATCGTTGAATGCCAGACACCTTCGGCCATCCATGCAAATGCGTCAACCATTTCAGATGTGTCCGCCATTACTCCGGTGAGTATGAACGAATCAGGGCTTGCTGATGGGGCTGGCTTATGAGCCGAACCCGCCAAGTCCCAGTAAACAACTTCTGCAATATGTCCCGCCTCGATATTAAACACTGATATACCGATGAGGGCTATAAGCGCTAAACTTACAAATAACTTTTTCATAGCTTTGTCTCCCTTCGGTTATATAATGTTTACGCCGGTGATTTCACGGAACGCATCAGTCCAAACGACCTGGGAAGTCCACCGCTCGACAACACGCACCCACGTTTCATCCTGCATAAATGCAGACTTATGAGTCGTGGAAGCCGGGTCGGCGGCATCCTGGCTAACCTTTACGGTTATTCCCTGGCGATCCAGATACTTCAGCCCGAATTTAAAATCACCGATAAATATCTTGGTACACACACCGCCGGGAGCGTATGTATTAGGAATACGGTCATTGATGAATACGGGACGCCCGAGAAGTTTCGGTATGCCTCCGCCATCCTGCAGACCTTCCCGATAGATATACTTCCCTGCGGTATCAGTGAATTGATCGATCATTGAGGCAGCGTTTGAATTCATTACCCATGTACTGTTCACTCTGTACTGTGCTGGTAATGCCCAGAAAGCCTGCTTAATATGATCGGGCACAAATGCGCCGTTTGCTGCAATGGCAGCGAGAACCGCTACGTCAAGACCGGCAGGCATTAAAACTCCTGTCCCGGTGATGAGCATAGTATTATGAGAATTCACAATCGCTCTCATAAAGCGGTTGTTTATAATGGTCATCGGATCCACGAATGTATCATCAAACCATTCATCTGATGCTTTGAGAACGCCGGCGTTTTTGAAGATAGTCCATGTTTCCCTTCCGGTCGTGAAACTGGTCGGGGTTTTACGGACTTTCTCGCCAGTAAATGTCATGGTGACTTCGCCGGTGATCGTTCCCCACTGACCGGTATATTTATTGACAGGAATTACATCACAGATAGTTTTCATATCTGTTTCAATAAACTTGTCATAAATCGGATCGGTGAAGTACAGGGGATCAACCAGATACCCACCATAGCCGGTTTCTTCCTCGTCAAGAGGCTCGGCTTCGGTGAGTTGATGCAACTCTCCCCATTTCCGGGTATAGGTTTCACGAGCAATTTGCTCGATCTCGCGCATACGAATAAAATTACCTGCTTTTCCTGCTAACAGATATTCGTATAAAGCCCGCTTTTCATATCCCTCACCTTCCGATATGGATTTCTTGCGTGCATCGGGAAGCATGAACGCCAGTATCTTTTTCAAGTCTGCCGGTTCATTCACTTGCTTTGTAATATCTCCCATCAGGCTTGTTTTGAAATCATCAAGCTGCCTTTTCAATGCAGTGCCAGGATCGGCGAGTTCTTTGTCAGTATCGCTCGGATCCATTTTCTGCATTTCCGTCCAGGTGTTTTCCAACTTCTCATCTGGAATCCCTTGCGCCTTTCCGATTTCAAGCCACGCTTCTTTTGTCATTTTTGGCATGTGCCTTGCTCCTTTCTTTGTCTCAGTCTAACCGCCCGTATAATCGCCTAATATCCCCATCGAGACGTTCAAGGAACTTTCGCACATATTCCCCGTCTTTCCCCACTGATACCTCCAGCTTTTTAGATGGTTGCTGTTTAAGTGTTAGTATTTCCGCATGAAGTGTCCGGATTTCATGCGTTGCTTCTGTGACCTTTTGTTTCAATTCTGTAAATTCATTTTCGGATTTTGATTCCTTTGCAGGTTCAAATGAACCTTCCCTGCTTTTACAATGAGCTTTCGCATCGCCCGCTGTCCATATTTTCGTTTTATATCTGAGTGCTTGAATTTTCGATTTACCTTCTTTAATTCCATAGACGATATCAATACACTTGCCCTCATGTTTCTGTTCGCATGTTTTTCTTGCGAATTTATCAAATTTGCCTGGGTCTTCCAGCCTGCATGAGTGCTCATTGGGAAATGGTCTTTGCTGTATATCGCTTAAACTTTCAATGGTTTCTTGCGAGGTCTTTAACATAAGCATCATATTATGTAAAAACTTGACCTGTACCGCCAATTCCTCGACCTCTAACCGTGCCAGGAACTCAGGGCTTTTCACAATATCTCTCGCATGAAGTACGGCGCCCGGGTTACTCTGAAGGTTACACAATGAGTATTCAGCGAGTAATCCCTTGGTGACAATCGCATCGTATCCGTCTTTTGCGAGCTTGTACTGCTTAATGAGCGCGTCGAATCTTTCATGGTCATCGTTAAGCCGTACTGTTTCCTTTGGCCAGAAGCCGATTGACCACCCACGCAATGCGGCTTCGGTCACAAGATTAAAAGCATCAATGCCCGCCTGTGTTTTCTGACTGAAGAATGTTTTGGCTATGATACCCTTCGAATCCGGCTTTATCCAGCCACACGTACCGATGGGAAACATGCCGTATTGATGCCCGTAATTCACTGTTGAGTTTACGCCCTCTTGCCCTCGACCGCCGTACCGTGAGAAGTCCATGCTGTCAGGCAGTATCACTTCCTCATAAGTATCCGGCTCTTTCGTTGACACATAAGAAACGCAAGACTTTTCCCCCTCATTAATTTCATCGTATCCGGTGAATGTATCCCGGCGTTGTGGGCTTTCGTCTGTTTTGATTTCGTCTGCCATCCCAATCCTCCCTTTAATCCAACAAAAAGCCCGCTACCGCTGTGCACAGTAACGAGCTTCTTTAATCTGTTGGTTTCTTCGTAGTGATCAGGCCACAAAGAATATTTAAATTTTATTAATTATCTATATTAATATCCCTCTCCTGTTGCTTTCATCATT
>SDBU01004931.1_pt1 | contig 16152 bp, 20 predicted proteins | sample 2277071 | NCBI WGS metagenome assembly SDBU01 (sample SAMN10397929, study PRJNA504765) | marine sediment metagenome | isolation source: marine sediment core GS08_GC12, 126 cmbsf | place: Arctic Ocean: Gakkel Ridge, Loki's castle | collected 2008
AAGTAATTGTAAAACGACATGATAATCTCCGAAAAAGAACGCAAAGAAATAATCATCTTAGGTGAAAAGCACCCGATAGTAAAGCGAATGTTTGACGAAATTTTAAGCTACGCAAACGATCCCGCTAAGGTGTTCTATAAAGAAATGAGTTTAACCATTAAGGCACTATCCCAAGAGCTAAGGGATGCCAGAGAAGATAAAGAACCGGAATTAAAAATATTGGGCAATAAAGAACTTTTTACAATGATTAAAGATTTATTCACTAATTCAGAAAAGATATTTGCGGGGTTAAAAAAGGGTAAGTTAGACATAGACCCCAATGCGAAACAACAAGAAGAAAACAAAGGCGAAATAATTTTGTAAACATGATAAAAGTTGGTGATACGGTGAAAATTAAATATTGGAGCATAAAAGGCGAGGTACTGGCTATTAAGAATAAAAAAGTAACTATTGAAATTGAAAGAGGGCGCATGTCGGGCATCCCAATAGAAACCTTAGAACTAATAATTGATAAAGATGTACGTAACAACCCACACGAAGCACAAATGCTCCAAGTGCGGGGCAATAGATGAAACAGAAACTATTTCACGAAAAAAATACAACAGTGAAATGGAGTATAGCAACGAAATAATATTACGCTGCACAAATTGTAAGCATGAGAAAGTAATTTCCGCAATGATAATTACAACAGCATCAACCGCCTCAATTAGCAAGCCGGTAGTTTACGAATTACAACAAAAGAAATTTGAAGAATTTTAATACCCAACCATGCAAATAAAAATACTAAAGAGCAGAACCCATCAAATACTTTTTAGAGTTTGGGAAAGCGTGTACGAATCAATAGGATGGACAGTAAAAACACCAATAAAACGGAAATGGAGTTGGAAATATTTTAGATGGTTTTACGAGATGGAAGTACAGGAAGGAAAAAACAAAATTGTTAAGGTATTCATAAATAACAGGTCAAAATACAATACAAAGAAAATGACGTTTCAATACAGGCACAATGACGGAACATTCTATCAGAAAGTATTTTACGTTAATCCTAAAACCTTCAATTTTAATTTAGAATTTAAAAAATGGTGCAAAACGATTTAGAAACCCAAGTCCAAGAAGCCAAAAAGCTGGCTGACAAGATACGTGAAAAGGTAAAACAAGGGGAGTTTACTCTTTATGACATTGTTAATAATTCAAACGTAGGACACGATGAGGCAAAAGCAGTATTAAACAACCTTGCTACGTATGGTTTTTAAAAAACCGTGTCAACGGATGGAAAGTATAGCCATAAATTAATATTCGCAAAAGAAAGAGAAGAAGGCATTGAAGAACAGATATTGAGAGTGGAGCAAGAAATTAAGGTTTTCAAGGACGAAATACAACGACTAAAAGAGTTGAAAAAAATTAAAACCTCAATATTAGTGAAAGCATGAGCGTAACCTTAATAGATAAAACAAAGCCAAAAGCTGTCCCCTATATATTCAAACCAACACCCACCTTTAATACCACCTACGATAATCAGAAGTATTGGGGCAGAGAGAGAGCAAAATGGACAGAGGGCATACCTGGGCTAACAGGGCCGCATTACAAATATATTTCTCAAGGTCATATCAAACAAGGCACATCGGGTAAACTCATACGCCCCTGGTTCAGAGATGGCGACCAACTTGTTTTTGAGGACATGAAAGAAGCTATGAAAATAGAACATGATATGGGTGTTATAAAAAGGCGGGAGTTCGGGCTTACTTCAATAGGAGCAGGGGCATTGCCTCATTACTTCAGTAGGGTATATCCCGGCTCCAGAACTATAATGACATCCTGCGATAAGCCCCGCATATTTCAAATGTTTGATGATAAGACAATGGTATATTATAACAACCTGCACAAAGACATAAAGCCAAAAATATTACAGAAAAATCAGCGCAAAGAAAACGTTTTTTTAAAGATGGAGGTGAAATACAGAGAGGATGGAGAGATAAAAACCACTGAATCACAAATTTACTGCCAAGAGACAACTGACAACCCCTCTGCTTTTTCAACAGTAAGATGTATTTATGGGTTTTACGATGAGTTCCCCTTGCATAAAAAACGCAATGAGTTACTCGGCAGTTCAATGGCTTGTTTTATGGACGGCCCCAAAAAGTCAGGTTTTTTACTGTGGGGGGGGACGGTGGAGCAAGCCGTATCAATAGAGACGGTACAAGCCCTGAGAGAGATGGTTGGAGATGCAAAAGGAAGCCGAACTATAATTCATTTCGTTCCGGCTTGGATGTGTATGTTTATGGACGAGCAGGGCGCATACACAGACAAACAGAAAGGCATTGACCATATTAACAGGAATAGGGAGCGGCTATCTAAGCTATCTAACCAATCGCAATTTTTGGCTTATGTAAAAAACTATCCTTTAACACTTGACGAAGCACTTGAAGCATCCACCGCAAGTGTATTCCCTGCTGATATAGTCAAGAAGATAAACGAGCAAAGAAAGATAATAATAACCCAAAACCCGCCCGTAATGGAATATGACCTTGTAAGATTATCTGATGGGACTATCAAGGCAAATGCTAATCCGGGTAAAGGGTGGGCTGTAATACTTTCACAGCCCGAAGCGAAAATAACATACATCAGTGGCACAGACCCCATACCCTTCTCCAGCGATAACCTCAAAGACGGGAGAGTATCAGATAATTCTATTGTTATAAAAGATTTCACACATCAAACATACGTAGCATATTACATAGAGAGAAGTTTGGATGCCAATTATGTAGTGGATAGAATGATTTTATTACAGGACTATTATTTTAAAGTCAAAACAATGTTAGAACTTAATCGTGGCGGAGTGATAAGAGAAAAGTACAGGGAAAAGGGAAGATATGAATTACTTGCGCCAAGACCGGGTTCATTGGGTATTCAGTTCGTTACAAAGAAAAGCGGTATTGGTTGGTACAAAGAAGGAAAGAATACCGAGAGAGCCAATGAGTTATTGATTAAATACCTTTATAAATACACAGAAAATATTTGGTTCAAAAGAATGATTGCCGAGCTGGAAATATTTTTGACAAAGAACACCGACCTTTTGAGCGCTGTTTTGTCTTGCGAGATGTATGATGCCAATTTAAACAGGATCAGCGAAACCAAATATAAACTTAAAAAAGTCAAGATGATTCCACAATTAGAAAGAGATTCGCAAGGTAGGATGGTTAGGGTTATGAAAAAGTTAATGGTTTGAAAAACAATGCTTACTTTTGTCAATTATGGAAAACAAAGAAAAAATAGGCGATTATTTATTTGATTGCTTAACCCAAAAACAGAAAAAAATTCTTAACAAGATTTTTGATGATGACAGTATGGGTTTTAACAACCCGCCTGTAATTGCAGATAAGAAGATAAAGGATGGCAGGAGTTTTAAGGATGCCGTAATAATTGAAATAAAACTTATTCCCGGAAGTGCGGGTTAAGTCCTTCTTTTTTTAAAAATTTGCGAAGTTCTTGAAAAATGCTTTTCATTGCAAAAAATTTTGTAATGGCGGACATCGCACTACTTCCAGCACAACAAGACACTGCAAAAATATACAAACAACCAGATTTCGATATTCCCGAACATGAAAAGGATAAGGACTGGTTCATTCAGAACATAAGATATTACTCCACATTCTACAACAGACGACCTGCCTATTTTAATGCTTCCAGCGTATTAGAAGAAACAGAAGCAACCACCCCGATAAAAAAGGGGCTTGACCTTTCCCTTTACATGTTGGGTAAGCAGCAAAATATTGATTACAACTTTATCACAACAGACCTGTCAAACAATTCTTTACAAAGCGTATGGGTGAAAGGCAAGAAGGTCAGACAACTTACAAACCACCTGTTAGGTAACCTCGTCAATCAATTAGAGAACAAAGAAATAGTTGCAAAAAACCTTTCAAAAAAGGCAAGCAATGTGAAGACGAGGATGTTAGATGATTTGATGTTGAAGTACGACCAACAGATGCTAAAGGTATTCAAAGACATGGAAGAAATGGGTATTGCATTTGCCCCTGCCGGTGATAGAACCTTTAAATCAAAAGAAGAAATTGAGAGGTTTATAAATTATGAATGGAAGGACAATTATGAACTACTGGCTATTGACACCGCAAAGTATCTCGAAGAAATTAACGATGCCAATTCCATATACATTCAGGATTTTCATGATTACCTGCCTGCCGATTATTGCGCTACCTTTCATTACGTTGAAAATGGAAGGGTGAAAATGAGAAACATTCCCTTTTATAATCTGATTTGGGATAATACCAGCAACGACCCTTTTAACCGTAAAATGAAATTTGTAGGATTTATCGAGAGATTGACACCGCAGGAGTTATTTACCAAGTACCCCGAACTCGGAAATACAAGCGTTTACGGTAATGCAAAAGAAGAAATTAAAATTATGGCAAAAGATGGAGATAAGAGAAACGCACATCAAGACCTTTATAACACTTCAAATATCACATGGCTATCTTACCAGGATGATACAATGTACGTCAGCGTAGCAACAATGTTTTGGATAGGACAGCACGATCTTAAGTATAAAGAAGTAAAAGAAAATGATATTATCAAGTACAAAAAGATTTCTGACGATACCGAAGCGGGAGAATACATCATTGATGATGTCTATAAAACCACTTTAATAGGTAATAAATGGATTGTGGATTATGGACTTCAAAATAACGTGATAAGACCAAAGAAAAATCCATCCGACCCCGAACTGCCAATTAAAGTATTAAAAGGGCAGTCAATATTGGGAGAGGGGCTGTCCATCATCGGCACTATTTCAGACAATCAGGACAGGATGGATGCCTACCGTTTTAAGATTATGGAAATGGTTGGCAAAGACGCTGGGAAAACCTACATTATATATGGAGATAAATTGGGGGAAACAGTAAACGCACCTGAATTAATGACTGATTTAAAGGCAATGGGCGTACACACGATGACCCCGACAGGTGAAGATCCGGACGGAAGAATACATGACCCTATAAAATTGGTGGATCTCTCTTTAAACCCTACCGTCATGCGATATGTTGAGTTATTTAATGAGGAAGAACGTATAATGGAAGAAATAATGAACATTCCTAAAATAGCGTTGGGTCAGCAACAGACATACATAGGATTGGGAACACAAAAAGGAACGATAGCACAATCTACACTGGGATTATCTATTATGTACCGGAACTTCGTCAAGTACAACGAGATAAATTTACAATATTCTATCAACCTTGCTAAATTGGTTTATACAGACCCCAAATCAGAAGCTCCTTTTGTCGTAGGCGACAGGGGTATTCAATTCCTTAAATGGCTCAAAGAATATCGTTACGAGGACATCTTGCTATTCATTAAGACCAAAGACATCATTGATGAAAAAGGAAAAGAGAGATTATTGGCCATCGCACAGGCGCTTTCTCAAAATCAGCAAATCGACATTCTTGATTATTTGAAAATTGAAATGGCAACTAACAGGACTGAGTTGTTTAATGAATTGGATTTTGGTGCAAGGAAAAGAAAAAGAGAAATAGCTGAGTCCCAAATAGCTGCAACTCAAAAAGAAGATGAACGATTGAAAGCGGAATTGGAAACAAAAAGTGGAATAGCCGCTTTAAAGGAAACCGCACAAGACGACAGGTCAGAGATGGAAGTTCAGGAAAGAATTGCGAGAGAAGTAATAAAGGCAGAGAGTAAGTCAGAGGGTGAAAATCCTACGAAAGAGCTGCCGGTTAAGAAGTAACAGCATTTACTGTATTTAGCCCCCCGTCATTAAGGCGGGGCTATGTGCTTTTTTGCTTTGCATTTATTAAAATTAATTGTATATTTGCATTATGAGACGATCGTATAAATACAGAATCTATCCCACTCCAAAGCAAGAAAAACTCTTACATGATACTCTTTTTAGCTGTTTCAAGCTGTATAATACAGCGCTGGAACATCGCAGAGAAGTATATCGTATTTCTAAAAAATCTATTTCTTGCCACGAACAGCACAAAGAGCTACCTCTTATTAAAAATGAATTTCCTGAATACAATCAAGTTCACAGCCAAATATTGCAAGATGTTCTTAAACGTGTTGACCTCGCTTATCAGAGTTTTTTTCGTAGAGTAAAACAAAAAGGCAAAAAAGCTGGATTTCCTCGTTACAAAAGTTTTGACAGGTATGATAGTTTTTGTTTTACTCAAAGTGGATTTAAAATATCGGGTAAAAATCGTTTGCATCTTTCTAAGATAGGTTTAATAAAAATAAAGATTCATCGCCCTATACCTACTGATGCTATTATTAAAACCTGTGCTATACGCAGAGAAGGCAGGCATTGGTACTGTTGCCTGTCTTGTGAAGTTCTCCAAGCAACCCCAAAGGAAAAAGCTGTTAGTAATATTGTCGGCATTGATCTTGGACTTACTGACTTTGCTGTTTTGAGCAATGGAGAAGAAATTAAAAACCCGAAATACCTTAAACAATCTGAAACAAAACTCAAAACTATTCAGAGTAAATATAGTAAAGGGAAAAGCAAAAAGGTCAAACGACAACTTGGAAATATTCACCGTAAAATCACCAATCAGCGCAAGGATTTTCAGCATAAACTTTCTCATAAATTGGTAAATACTTTTGACCTTATTGCCTATGAAGATTTGAAGATAAAACAAATGATTGAAGATAATAAATATAATCTTCAAAAACATATTTCTGATGCCTCTTGGGGCAGTTTTATAGGAATGATACGTTACAAAGCGGAAGAAGCTGGAACGTGGTGCATTGCTGTAAATCCCAAAGGTACAACGCAAAGGTGCAGCAGTTGTGATACGATTGTACCAAAAACCCTGTACGAACGCTCTCACAAGTGTACTACCTGTGGGTTCGAGGCAAGTCGGGATTATAATGCTGCACTTAATATTCACAAGTTAGGGACTAACTTGGTTAATAGGGCTTTGCCCGCTTATCCGAAGCCACTTTCTTAGAAGGCGGTAGTTCACTATACATAATTTCACATAGCATCCCCCAGCTCTATATTATCAATCCTAACCAAGTCCTTCAGCCCAACTTTAAAATACTTCATATATTTTAAAATCAAGCTGATATGCGGGTTATGGTTTGAACAGGTTTCTAAATCCTGAACCGCAGAGGACGATATGCCAAGCCTGACTGCCAAATGTTCTCTGTTAATTTTTTCCTTTTCCCTAAGTGTTGAAAACTTATTGGTAATTATTATGTTCTTAATTGGTGGATACATTTTTAGTGTTTATTAATTTGGCAAGTGTAGGAAAAATAAAAAATTAAAACAAACTTTTAAAAATTCTTAAAGAAAGCAGTCAAAAAAAGTGAGTGAAAATTTTAATGTTGATTCCCACCCACCTACTTTTGTCTCAAATCAAAATCTTATGCCAAATCCACAAAAACATATTGACGAAGCATTAGCAGAAGCCGATGCTGCCGCAGAGAAAGAAGCCAAAGAGGGTAAGACCACAGAGGAGTTAAAGGCGGAACAGGAAAAAGCAGAAGCAGAAACAAAGGCAGGGGCGGAGAAATTGGAAGCGGAAAAAAAGGAAGAAGAAGGAACGGAATTAACTGAGGAGCAAAAAGAAGAAGCGAAAAAGAAAGAGGAAGAATTAAAAGCAGAGGAAGAAAAAAAGGTTGCCGAAGAAAAAGCCAAACTTGAAGGCAAAAAAGAAGGTAAAGAAATTGCAGATACGGAAGCCAAAGAAGCATCCACACAAAACTGGTGGGAAACCCCAGAAAAAAAGAAAGAAGAACCTACCGTTGAAACCGATAAAGACATCCAAGCAAAAGTCATCGAATACGACAAACTTATAAGCGACCCAGAGATAAAAGCATTTGTTGAAGCAAAGAAAGCAGGCAAGACATTAAGGTCATTTGTTGGTGAGTTAAAAGGGGTTGACCCTGAAAGCTTATCCCCAGAGCAACTTCACGAAATTAAACTAAAAAAATACAACCTTACTGCCGAAGAACATAAAGAGCAAGTAGAAAAATTTGAAGACCTCACTAAAATTGAACAAGTTACTGCAACTCAAGCAGTAAAGGACGAACTGTTAAAGGAGCAGGATGAAAGATTGAGTAAGTTCTCCACAGAAGCAACAGAAGCATCAAAGAAAGAGGATGAGAGGAATGATTTTATCACGAACAAAGCAAAAACAGACCTCGACAACTATATAAAGGATATTGAGGGAAAAGATTTCTTAGGTGTAAAGATTACACCGGAAATAGCAGAAGGGTTAAAAGCGTTCGCTGACAAAGATTTTACGATTTATAATCCTGACGGAACTTTTAATGTCCCCTATATGGTAGAGTTGGGACTTTTCTCAAAATACCGCAAGCAATTAATGACTGAAAACATTGAAAGAGCAACAGAGAAGGGCAAGAAAGAAATACTGGACGGCACGACAAGGCCATCACAAGAAAATAAAGGAACGCAAAGATTGCCCGACTTAGGGAAGGCAGCAGAAGAAGATGTAAGAGCGGCAGAAGATCAAGCAAAAAAAGCCAATCCTATATATACAAACAGTTTACCAATACCAACAAATTAATCAGGGCTATTGCCCACAACATTTATTAAAATGCCAACATTAACATTAGATTTAGCTCAGAGTTATAATGCGAAACTCTTAAACTCACGTAACGCCTTCAACAACTTGTACAACATTACAGGTCAATATGGTCAGATGACGCAGGTTGTTACCATGTTGAACAAGCCTATGGGCGGGGCGGTAAGAGTTAACACCGCAGACAGTAAGTACGAAAAACTTACCATTGACCACCAGGGGGTTATAGCAAAAATCCAAACCCGGACAGCATCAGGTTCTAACCTTATACTGGATTTCTACGACACGGGTTATGATTTCTTCCGGGAAGATGATGTTGTACTGGACAATTTCCAAATAGCAGGGCTTGTTATCGCCCACCAGCCGGGACAAATCACAATCGCCCCTTTTATGTTTTCAGCATTTGTAGCCGCTAACTTCGCGGCAGATAAATTCGCAAGGAGAGGTTGGAACTCATCAGCTTCGAGAAAATCAACAGGTACAGAATCTTTATATTCAACACCCAATACAATTTTCAACTACGGTGCTATTAAAAGAGACAGTGTCTTTATCAGCCGTAGAGATTTTTCTGCTACATACATGGATCAGGCAATTCCTGAAAAGAATTGGGCTATCAGGCAAGAGGCAGAGATGATTTTAAGGGTGGCACAATCTTTAGAATGGAGTAATTTATATGAGAAAAGAGGAAAAGCAACTGTCAACGCACAGGAAAGAACCTCTAACGGTGGTCTTGTATGGGCTATTGACAATCGGGGTGGAACACACGAAACATCGCCTAACGAACTTACTGAATCTGCATGGAAAGATTTAATTGAACTGGTAGGAAAGAAAGATGCAGCAGCTAAAGGCAGGTTACTGTTCTGTTATGGAAAGAGTGCGTTAGCTAAGATTCAGAGCTTCACAGAACCGTTTGTAAAAGCAGCGGGTACTAATAACACTTTTGGCGGAGGAGCCGTTTCCGGGATAGATGTTAATACCTATTCTTATCTCGGACAGGACATTGACTTTATGTATCTTTCTATTTTAGATGATGAGGTAATGAATCCTGAAATTTCAAGTATCACAGGTAAACAAAAGAGTTCTGATTCTTTCTTTTTGCTTGACCTTTCACCTGTAATGGGCGACAAAGGAAAGCTAATCCCTGCCATTGAGCGTTTTTACTTTGACAAGGAAGGGATGCGATATGGTTTTGAGTCGGGTACAGTGGGACCGGAGGGTGGCGACCCATCCAACGTGGTAAACAGTGGTAAATACCTTATGTCAAATTCTACTGACGGTGTTTCAGTACATTGTATCTATGACGGTGGAATTGACATTGCTAACGCAAGGAGAATGTTATACTGGGAACTGTTAAGTTAAAATTTCTACTATTGTAGATAGCTAACTATAAAATTAATTTTTAACACAATTTAAAACTAAATGCCATGATTAAGAAAATTTTAAATTCAATCGCCTCTGACGGTGGCGACATCACACTTGACAAACAAGTACTTACTGTCGCTACGCTTCCACCGATAAATTTTGATAATATCGACAGGGCGACAACGGTTTTAACACCTCTTGCAGAGACAAGGCAGGTATTATCTGTTGCATACACAGCAGCCAACAATACGGAGTATAAATTTACCGTCAGCCAAATCATAGACGGAAAACTTTATACCAAGACCGTTAAATATACGAGTGATGCAAGTGGGTCAGATGCAGAGATAGCAACCGGCTTAATTGGTGCGTTCAATAATGCTAAAAATGGCGTTAAAGCAGTTGCTACGGGAGCGGCAACACCGCTTACATTCACCGCAGACGCTAAGTATAACAGCGACAACGAGGTAGTAGGTGAGCCGATGTTAACCATTGACGATGTAAGCAACACCACGACTACTGCCGGTCAAAGTGATCACACCACTGCTTTACAAGCTGGCAGTATCACCGATGCAACACCTTGCGTTGTTACGGCTATTGCTCACGGCTTGGAAACAGGTCAAAATATCACTTTAGCAGGAATAACAACCGCTACTACTCTTAATGCTACATGGAGGGCTACTGTTCTTACTGCTGACACTTATGAATTAGACGGTTCAACAGAGGGAACTGGCGCGGCCGGAGTTGGCGCTGCAACCGCCATAGAAGTAGCACAGGCATCAAGAGGACATAAAGGCGACCTTATTAATGACGGTATCACTTCATCTGACATAACAGCTAATACAGCTTATTCCCGTGTTGATTTTACTTATTCTATTGACAAGCACAGCGATACGGGTTCAAAGGGTGAGATTAGCGGATTAAAAACACGTCTTTATGTCTCTGCTCACAGTACAACAGCACCCACATATACCGTAACATCTAATTACGCCAACTTTGAAAAAAGATTAACCGAGAGGTTGAAAGGTGTAGTAGCTGCGGATTTTGTTATGTTTGTGGGGTATGATAAAATTCTTTTAGAACCAACCGGCACATGGACAAATACAAGGGTAGCACAAGGTAATTATGTTTACAGAAAAACGGCTACCGATGAGACATGTATCTTAGCAACAGACATTACTGCCGCATTACAAACAGCAGCAAGTAAAGGATTTAAACTGAATAGTTTTGATATAATCTATGGAGTGGCGACTGACGCTCTTGATAATCCTGCAACATTAACTCTTGACAGAATTGAATACGCAGACACAGTAGCGGTAAGCGTTAATTCAATCGCTGTTACAGGAATACCCGAAGCTGGCTTCCAGGCAACACCCTTTGTAACAAACATTGTTATTGACAGCCCTCTATTTAATATTACCGATGACAGTAAGTATGTTGTTGAGGCAAATTTTGACGCTGGCACAAACACTATTCTTGACTGGTACGGAATAATGCTGAAGTTCACAAAAACAGAAGTGGACTACGAGGCATTGAGCCGAATATAAATATTTCATTTTTGCTTTGGTTTCTAAAAAAGCCCTTGATTAATTCAGGGGCTTTTTTAATTGGTATTTAATTTAAAAGTTATATCTTTGTCAAAAATCTTATTATTAATTTAACCACAAACCAATGAAGCGCACCATTACAATCGCCCCCATAAACAGGAAGAAAGGCGATGCAACAGTCGTCTTGCACGGCAAATACTACAATACTAAGATAAAAGAAACGGTAAATATCCTCACAACCGGAGATGTTGTTTTCGGAGAGTGCGAGGGTAGCCAAAAAACCAAGAACATACCCATCACCGACCAAAACCCTGAATTTACTTTTACGTGGGACGACAACAAGGAGATAGACGCAAAAGGAGCAGCAGAGGCAAAAGCATGGTCAAAAAGTTCCGAAATTGACTGTCCGGGTAATGACAACCTTATGAGACCCATGTTTAAAATGGTTGACAAGACAGAGAAGGTAACCGTTGATGTCAAGCTAATAAAGAATAAAGGCAGGGTATATAACATCGTAAATAATATGCCTACAAAAGAGATGAGAGATATTGCCTTTTTCGTTGGGCTTAACCCCATCCACGAAAGCCCCGATGAAATATTTTTAAAGTTGATTGACTTTCAGGAGGGTGAGTTAATGAAAGACCCGTCAAAGTTCCTCGACAACGTTACCACGCCTGACATGAATTTCATTGTAATAGCCAAAAAAGCTATACTATATGATGTAATTCAGTCAAAGGATAATCAATATTATATCAATACCGAGTTAATCGGAAGTTCATTTGTTGATGTATTGGCTTATTGTAAATCTAACAGGCAACAATTTGAAGGGTATATAATGAAAGAGGTTGAAAAGTTAGATGTGCTGCCCGTGGATATTGACTACGACAAGCCCGTTAAAGAGATCATCGGCACGGTACAGAATATTAAACAGCCCGCTCCAATAGAAAAAAGCATAGAAGAAGCGAAAGCGGCTTCCGATGCAGAGGCGGAAAAGGAAAAAGGCAGCAACATGGATGAACTAAGGGCGGCTGGCAAGAAATTAGGCATAAAAGGGTATCAATTAATGAAAGAAAAAACATTGATAGACAGGATTGGGGAGATAAAGCAAAAAGAAGAATACCCCGAACTTGCTAAAAAAGAAGAATACGCCTAACACTTTTTTTAAAAATTTGCTTTTCATCTTACTTTTTGCTTTTATTGCAAAATGTTTGGCACAGAGTTCACTTTAATTTTCCAAAACAAGATTGACGAATCGTATTCGGGATATACCAACCCGAAAAAACAAATACGTATATTCAAAGAAGCCCTGATATTAGCTATTGAGGAGAAATATCGTCAGTTAGACACCCAAAAAGAATATGACGAACTTTCACCTGTTATAAAGACCGAAGAAACCTTCACCCTCACAAGTAACGCTATCTTTACCAAAGGCGCAACAACCCCCGTAATAGACGACTACGAGCATCTATTGGCTGTCAAGAGTAAGTATATCATTAACACCAATCTAACCATTACGGGTGCATCGAGAGAAACCCCGATAGTAATTACCGTCTCAGAGCAAAATAATCTCCGCACCAAAGAACAAATAACCATCGCTGTCGTATTAGGAAACACCAACGCCAACGGAACGCATTACATAAAAAAGATAAGCAGCAAGAAATTCGCTTTATATTCAGATAAGGATTTAATAATCCCCATTGCCAGCAACGCACAATACCTCCCCTCATCACCCAGGCTATTTCGTATTTACTACAATTACTGTAAACCCTACGTTTCAGACCAAAAGATAGGTATTTACGGACAGCCCTCAATCACCAATCCTAAATTTGACATATCCAAGAACCAAATAAAGTTCTACCCCGCAGAAGAAACAACGACAGAGATAACCTTAGATTACATAACAAAGGCAACGGTATTTATAGACCCAAAGGACAATGTAATAGATTTAGAGAAAACATATAGTTATAAATTTCTGCTTCATGTGAATAACATAGCTGTAAAATTAGTTGCCGCGATGCTTAGGGATCGGGAGTTATTACAAACGAGTGCGATAGCCATAGAAGAAAATCAATAGTTTATGAAAATCTGTATTAAAAACTCAAATTAATTAATCATTTAAAACTTAAAAAAATGAAACGATTTCACGTTAATCAAAGACCCGATGAGAAATTCATTGAGGTCAAGAAAAAAGTAAAAACCTGCAAAGCAATTCAAATAGATGAAGAATTTAACGTAGGTACATCCAACGGAATACAACACGGTAAAGCGGGCGATTGGCTATTAATGGACGAAAGTTGTTTATCGGTAGTCGGTAAAGAAGATTTTGAAAAGTTTTACGAGGTTGTAAAGCCAAAAAGAAAGCCGGCAGACATAAACAAAGACGGTAGGGTTGACGAAAAGGATTTATCCGAAGTTCATAAGGAATATTCTAAAGAAAAGAAAAAACCAACAGCCAAAAGTTCAAAGAAAGAGATTTATCAAAAACCAAAAGCTGTAAAAAAATCCGCACCCAAGAAGGTTGCAATAACTTCAAAAAAGAAGGTTAAAAAATGACACTGCCACAGATAAGAGAAAGCGTAATTCGTATCGTATCTGCAGCGTTAAAAACTGACGAAGATAGATACGAACCCGATTATATTGATGCCATTGTCCATCAATACAGGGCGGAAGCTATATGGCAAATATGGCAGAAGGAAAGAAGGGTAAACGCTAACTGGACACAACAGTTTATTTCAGAATATAGCAGCGATTTACAAGAGGACGATTGTTTTGTTAGGTTTGCCTGTCCACCACTTATTGCGTTAGGTAAAAAGGCAGACGGAGCGGTTTATGTAGGCAGCGCAGACGGTCATGTAACATACAGAAAAGTAACGTCAAGAGCTGAATTAGCAAACAATGACTTACATAGATTCACCAAGACAAATAATCGAACCATAAAAGTATTATGGTCTGATGGATATTGGGAGGCACATGGCGACCCTTTGATAAAAGAATTAAGGACAGACGGGATATTTGCCAATCCAACAGATATACCAACTTATAATATTGAACATGACCAATATCCCATTGATGATAACACGCTTGTTTTGATGAAGAAACTAATTGTTTTGTCGGAATTAGTACCTATGGCTTCGGCAGAACCAGACCGTATTAGCGATAGCACTGACAAGAAACAACAACCAATAAGGAGATAATATGCCAGGACGATACGAAACTATAAGTATAGACGAGGTTGTCTCCTCTGCTAAAATACAGTTAAGAATTACCAATACAACAGAGTTTGATGATTTTCTCACCCTCTATATCAACGAGGGCATAAGAAACCTCAACTGCCTTTCTCTGTTCGTAAAATTGCAATGTACCCTCGATATTATTGATTTAAAGTCCTTATTACCAAATGGATTTCAACAGTTGCTTGGATTGAGATACTCTAAGACAGCAGACGGCAAGACAACCTATCAGAATATGCTTTATATTGACAAGAGGTATATCAGTACCCCTTCAGCCACCGTTTCTAACTACGAGGACACATTTCAAATATCAAAGGGATATATTCACTATAACAATGATGTAAACGCAACAGAGGCAACCTTAGCGTATCTTGGCTTAAATATAGACGAGTTTAATAACTTAGTGGTTTACGCAGATTATGAACGAGCATTAAGGGCTTATGCCTGTTACAATTACGCATTAGCTTTTCACGAAGATTTTAAGGAGTCCACGACCCAAAGATATGAGAATACTTGGAAGGCACAGAAAGCAAAGATTAAAGGAGAAGATGTTGCCAATGACTTTAAGAACCGGAAGTATGAAATGTCCAAAACTATGAATGCTTTTTTATTAAGCGATTTCGCAATATTGTAATGATATGCCTATTGAACAGCAAGTTTTATTCCCTGTGTCCGGCATGGACATGGACTCCGACCTTTCAAAAGTTAAAGAAGGCGATTATTTAAAAGCCCGCAATATACGCTCAATTTCTGATTCGGGACAGACCACCCATGCCATAGAACCCGTCAAAGGCAACAAGCGCAGTTTTACTATTCCACCTGCAGTAGCACAGAATAAGAAGTACAGGTTTATACTTCCCACCTCCGCCTCCCCAAATTGGGTATTTACATTGACGTTCCCCGATGGAACAAAACTGACAAGTAATGTAACTTTTTTTTACCCCAATCATTCTTCTTGGAAGAACTGGTTTAACTCCGTCCTTTCGCATCCTCAAATAACAAACAAAATAATAACGGGAACGGACTATATTGATGTAGAATTAGAAATAAACACACAAAAAGGTCAAGAATATACTTTTGAAACAACAAGCGAAGTTGTTGAAATGTCCATGCTTGCAGAAGCCATCCCTGAAAATCTTACTGGCGAGATGACGGAGATAAACAGCTTCGACCTGAATGGTAATTTATTTGTATGGAGTACAAGAAGCTCCACAGAGACAGAGAGGGTGCTTTCGCTTAAATTATACCTTTTTATTTTGGCATAAATTGTTTGCTGGGAATTTTTCCATTGACTTCGCGTTATCAAACGAAAAATATTTATCAGCTCTTGCCGTCCCGGAGATGTCTTAATATTAATATTAAAAATAAACCCAAGTCCCAAACCACTAGCCATTCGAGTAAACCACTTGGGCCGATGATGACGCTTCAGATAAAAAA
>SDBU01004932.1_pt1 | contig 16151 bp, 15 predicted proteins | sample 2277071 | NCBI WGS metagenome assembly SDBU01 (sample SAMN10397929, study PRJNA504765) | marine sediment metagenome | isolation source: marine sediment core GS08_GC12, 126 cmbsf | place: Arctic Ocean: Gakkel Ridge, Loki's castle | collected 2008
GGCGGTTCGCGAACCGCCCCTACAGTACTGAGCGCTTCGGACCTACTCCGATGCTCGCATGTGAAGACCGTCGCGTAGTGAACCCATCAAGGCCGAGGAAGCTACTGGAGCCCTGGACACGACTTGTGGGCAAAGCACAGTCCCCCTTGACGGGGGCGAATCAGGGCGGAGGCCACAGCGGAACTCAAGGTCATTCAAGATGCAACTGCCGCGACCCTTGTGCCGCACTCATGCCACCGGTACCGGCTCCGGGGCCAAGGCATCTACCATGACGGATATCTGGTCGGGGCTGAAGTGCTTGACGGTAATAGCCCCGGCAGGGCATCTGACCGCACACATTCCACACCCCTTGCAGACCGCCTGGTTGACGATGGCAATGGGGGACTGCCCTTCGTCCGTGCGTGTCACAGCTATTGCGCTAAATGGGCACACCCGGCGATGAAAACGCCGTCGGTGGCAGTAGCCATCGGCGCCAGCTTGGGATGCCTCTCCAGGAAGAAGCCGTCGGCCGTACGGCCGATGTTGAACAGCCTGGCCACCTCGTCAGCGTCGGCCCTGGGCTGAATCGCCGTGCTGAGGACCACCATGTCCACCTTGAGCCTGCGGATTTCGTCAGCCAGCGTGTCTTCGTAGACGACGACAAGCTGGTCACCCTCCTGGGTCACCTCTGGCGGCCTGCTGCGAACAAGCACAACGCCCTCTTCCTGCACCCGGTTCAGGAACTCCTCGTACCCTTTGCCGGTGCAGCGAAGGTCCATGTACAGCTCATACACCTTGGCATGGGTGCGCTCGTGCACCAAGTGGGCCAGCTTCAACGAGTACATGCAACAGATGGTGGAGCAGTATTCGTGGTAGTTCTTGTTGCGACTGCCCACACAGTGAATGATGGCCACGCTCTCGGGCGGTTCGCCATTCTTCAGGACTACCTTGCCGAGCGTGGGCCCGGCGGCGTTGCACAGGCGCTCCACTTGCAGCGCCGTATAGACGTTCTCGTACTTGCCGAAGCCGTACTGTCGAATGGGTGTGGGATCGAAGGGATCGAAGCCGGTGGCTATGATGATAGCCCCCACGTCCAGTTCAACGCGCTTCTCCTGCTGATCGAAGTCGATGGCGCCCGCCGCACAGAACCTCTCGCACGCCCTGCACGTGCCCCGCCTGAAGTACATGCACAGGTCCGTGTCGATGACGGGCACGTTGGGCACCGCCTGGGGGAAGGGCGTGAAGATCGCCTTGCGCTGGCCAAGGCCGGCGTCGAACTCGCTCTCGGTCTGCCAGGGGCACTTCTCCTGGCACACCCCGCAGCCAGTGCACTTGCTGGCATCCACATACCGCGGCTTCTTCCTCACCCGGACCGTGAAGTTGCCCACGTACCCGTCAACATGCTCCACTTCGGTGTAGGTCAGGACCTTGATGTTGGGGTGCCTGGCCACCTCCACAAGCTTGGGTGTGAGGATGCAGGCGGAGCAGTCCAGGGTCGGGAAGGTCTTGTCCAGTTGCGCCATCCGGCCGCCTATCGTCGGCTCGCGCTCCACCAAGTACACCTTGTGGCCGCTGTTGGCCACGTCCAGCGCGGCGTAGATGCCCGCGACGCCTCCACCCACGACCAAGACGCTGGGGTTCATCTGGGCGTGGCGGATGTCCAGCGGCTCCTGGATTACCACGCGAGCCACGGCGGCGGCCACCAGGCTCTTCGCCTTTTCCGTGGCCTTCTCCATGTCCTCATGGACCCAGGAGCACTGCTCGCGGATGTTGGCCATCTCGAACAGGTACTGGTTCAGCCCTGCCTCTTCGCACGTCCGGCGAAAGGTTGGCTCGTGCATTCGAGGCGAGCAGGAGGCGACCACCACACCGTTGAGCTCGTGCTCTGCGATGTCGGCCTTGATCATATTCTGGCCTGGGTCGGAACACATGAACCCGTAGTCGCGCGCAACCACCACGAACGGCAGGGTCGAGGCGTACTCGGCCACCTTCACTACATCCACTGTGGCGGCGATGTTGAGACCGCAGTGGCAAACGTAGACCCCAATGCGGGGCGTGGTCCCGTTTCGATGACCGTTAGCTCTTACGTACATGTTGCAGCACCCTCTTCGGCGACGTCATCACTCCGTCCGTGCCCAGGGCCACGGGGTCCAGCCCCAGGGCCAATCCGAGTAGCTGAGTGAACAAAATGACCGGCATCTGATAGCTGACCTTGAACCGACCGTTGATGATGCCCTGGAAGGCGTCGAGGTTGGTCTGACAGAGCGGGCACGGCGTTATGATACACTCGGCGCCCGCCTGGGCGGCACTCGCAAGGATGTTGTTCACGAGGCCTATGGCGAAGTCCGGCTGGGAAATAATGAGTGAAGCCCCACAGCACCTGGCAGCTAGGGAGAAGCTGATTGGCTCCCCACCCAGGACTCGTATCAGGTCGTGCAGCGACTGGGGGTTCTCTGGGTCATCGAATCCGGTGGAGGGCCGGACGAGTTGGCACCCGTAATAGGGGGCCACCTTCAAGCTGCGCAGAGGCTCGATCACCTTGCTCTGCAAGACACCAAGCCCCATGTCGGTCGTGAGTACCTCTAGCAGGTGTCGTACCCGGATTCCTCCCCGGTACTCCAAGCCCTGCTCGCCCAGAATGGTTTCAGCCTTTGCCCTCTCCTCGGGGTACCGTACTAGGTGTTGGTTCACCCTGTTGAGAGAGGTGAAGCAGGAGCTGCACGCGGTCACGAGGTCACGCCGGCCCGTTTTCTCGGCCAGGGCCAGGTTCCGCATCCCAATGCACAGCGCGGCCAGTCCCAGGATGGCGTCGGACGGGGTCGACCCACAGCAGTTCCAGTCGTCTAACTCTGCAAGCTCGATCTCCAAGGCATGGGATACCGTCTGCACTGACTTGGCGTACGGAACCGCCGAGGCATCCATAGAACATCCTGGGAAGTAGGTGTACTCCCTCATCCTTTTCCCTCCTCCGCCTCAGCCCTGGCGATAATGGCCTGGAGTTGATCGATGTCCCTTATCCTGGACGGACGCAGTACTATCCGCTCTCGACGGAGCATTCTAAGAGACATGAGCAGAGACATGATTAGGAACCCAATCCTCGAGTATAGATTGGTCCTCAGATAGAAGCGGCTAATCAGCCCCAACTCGTGGACACGTCCGTTGCGCTTCACCGAGTCCACGAACAGGCTGTACATGGTGCGGGTGCGAAATGCCTTGTCGGCATAGCCGTGCCGAAGGGCCAAACGGCTGAGGGCGTGCATGAGCTCTGGGAAATTGATCTCCCTGGGGCAGCGGACAGTGCACAGGTAGCAGGAGGCGCACACCCAGATGCTACTAGACGCAAGCACCTTGTCCGCTCGCCCGGCCCGAAGAAGCGCAATGAGCTTGCGTGGTGAGTAATCCATGAGTTCAATGCTGGGGCAGGAGGCGGAGCACATGCCGCATTGAGCGCACAGACGGGCCTGTTCTCCGCCGGGTTCGGCGTACAGTTCCTCCAGGAAATCGTCATCTAGGACCACCCGGTCGGGGTGCTTCGTGGCAATCACGCTTCCTCTCCCTGTTGTGAGAGTTTCGGTGGGACCGGTGTGGGCTGCCTGCCGTCACGGAAGGCTCCCAGGGCTCTTATCTGCTCCGTGAACTCCGTCACCACCTCGGCAAACCTGGCGCCCTCGGAGGCAGAGACCCACGAAAGCCGGAGTCGCTCCGGCTCGACACCGAGCCCGGAGAGGAGTTTCTTCGTCAACTCGATGCGGCGCGCCGTCTTGTAGTTGCCGGATACGTAGTGGCAGTCACCCGGGTGGCAGCCGGTAACCAGCACGCCATCGATGCCCTCCGAGAACGCCTTGAGGATAAAGACGGGGTCCACTCGTCCGCTGCACATGACGCGGATCACTTTCATGTTGGGCGGGTAGCTGAGTCGCGACGTGCCGGCCAGGTCTGCGCCAGTATAGGAGCACCAGTTGCATGCAAAGCCCAGGATCGTCGGCTGCCAGCCGTTGGTTGTAGCATCGGCCGGCGCGGCACGCGTCTCCCGAGATGCCGCGCGGTCACTTGCTTTGTCTCCCACGATACCCTCCATCGTCACCCGCCGCGCATGGTGGCGGCCAGGGCCTCTATCTGCGCAAAGACCTGCTCGCTCTTGTAGTGGTTCATGGTGATGGCTGCTGAGGGACAGGCGGCGCCGCAGGTGCCGCAGCCCTTGCACAAGGCCGCGTTCACGCTGGCACGCAGCTTCCCGTGCATCTCATGTCGCTCGATTGCGCCGTATGGACAGAGCCCCTCGCACACGCCGCAGCCCGTACATCGGTCCTCGTTGACCAAGGCCGTGATCGCCTCGGGCCGGATGACGCCTCGCCGCATAGGGATGGATGCCTTGCCAGCGGCAGCATAGGCCTGCGATACACCCTCGGAGATGTCTGTGGGCCAACGGCCAGCCCCGCAGACAAAAATCCCCTCGGTGGCAAACTCCACCGGTTGGAGCTTGACGTGCGCCTCCAGGAACCAGCCTTCGCTGTCGACGGGCACCTTCAATAGCCTGCCGATGACCGGGCTGTCCTCGGGGGCCACCAGGGGGGTGGTGAGCACTACAAGGTCCGCAGGCAGCTCTAGCTCGCGGCCCAGAAGTTGGTGCCAGACCCTCACCGCCTCGGCTTTGCCGGCGCCCACCACCTGGGGCGGTCTGTCCAGCCCGTATCGCACGAAACGAACGCCGGACTCCATAGCCTTGCGATAGCAGCGCTCGAACTCCGCGCCCGACGCCATCAGGTCGCGGTGAAGCACGTAGACCTGCGCCTTGGGATCCGTCTCTTTCACCAGGGCCGCGTTCTTGATGCTGGTCATGCAGCAGAAGCGGCTGCAGTAGGGATGCTCCGGGGTCCGCGCTCCAACGCAATTGATAAACACGACAGAGCGAGCCCCATTGACCCCCTTGCGCATCCGTTCTTCCAGCTCCAGCTCTGTCACCACGTTGGACATCTCGCCGTAGCCATACTGGCCCATCGGCTTCAGCTCGTGCGCACCCGTGGCCACGATGATGGTCCCTGCCTGTACAGTCTCCTCACCCCCCTCTGAGGCGATCAAGACCTCGAAACTGCCGACAAACCCAGTGACATCCTTTACGACCGACCTCATGTGCAGGGTGACCTTGTCGTGCCGCTCCACCGCCTGCACCAGTGGCGCCAGGGTTGACCCCGCCTCGCTGCCGGCCGTGAAGAGCGTGTTGAGTTGAGACACGAGGCCACCCAATTGCCCCTTCTTTTCCACCAGGTGGACCTGAAACCCCTGATTGGCCAGGTTGAGCGCGGCGCTCATCCCCACCACCCCTCCCCCGACCACCAGGGAGACCGGCGCAACGGGGACCTCGCTCTCCTCCAGGGGCTCCAGGAGCCTGGCGCGGGCCACGCCCATGCGCACCAGCGCCTTGGCCTTGGCGGTAGCGTTCTCCGGGTCGCGCATGTGGACCCAGGAGCACTGGTCGCGGATGTTAACGAACTCGAAGAGGTAGCGGTTCATTCCGACCGATTCGCAGTTGGCCCTGAAGAGCGGCTCATGGGTACGTGGGGTGCAAGACGCCACGACCACCCGGTCCAGGCCATCCTCCTGTACATGCCTTCGGATGTTGGAGAGCCCCTCTTCCGAGCAGGTGAAGAGGTTGTCGCCCGCGAAGGCTACCCCTCGCAGCGTCCTTGCATAGTCCACCACTGCCGGCACGTCTACCACGCCGCCGATGTTCTTGCCGCAGTGGCACACGAAAACACCTATGCGAACCTCTTCTGGCATGTCACTCCCCCAATACTTCAGCCGCGCGGGCTGCCGCCGCTGAGCCTTGCACCACCGAGTCTGGGATGTCTCGCGGGCTCTGGCAGTAGCCGCAGGCGAATATCCCAGGCCGTGTGGTGTCCACCGGATGCAGCAGCATGTCGGGTATCTCGATGAAACCGTTGTCGTCCACCTCTACGCCAAATGCGCCATCGCTGCTGGGCGCCATGGCCTGGGCCAGCACGACCATGTCCACCTCCATCTGACGACGCTCGCCCCCTACCGTGTCCTCGTAGTGGACGATCGGGTTCTCCGTCTCAGGGGCTGCTTCGACGCGGCTGGGCCGGGCGCGTATGTAGGATACCTTGTACTCTCGTTGGGCACGCAGGATGTACTCCTGAAACCCCTTGCCCACGGCCCGCATGTCGATGTAGAAGATGGTGGACTCAGTGTCGGGGTGGTGCTCGTTGGCCATGATGGCCTCTTTCGTGGCGTGCATGCAGCACGCGCTGGAGCAGTAGGGCATGGCCCTGAAGTCCCGTGAGCCCACGCACTGGATAAACGCCAACCGGTGGGGGATCTTGCCGTCAGAGGGGCGCTTCAGTTCGCCACCCGTGGGACCCGAGGCCGAGGTCAGGCGCTCGAACGCCATCGCGCTGACGACGTTCTTCAGCCGCCCGTGGCCGTACTCCGGTACCTTGGAGAGGTCGTAGAGCTTGAGGCCGGTTGCCACCACCACGGCGCCAACCTTCAGCTCAACGTGCTCTGGCTTCATGTCGTAGTTGATGGCCTGGGCCTCGCAGAAGGCCTCACACACTCCGCAGACACCACGCTGGAGACGGAGACAGGTGTCGGGGTCGATGACCGGGACCTTGGGTATCGCCTGGGGGAAGGGGATATAGATGGGTCCCCGCTGAGCAAGCTCGGCATCGTACTCCGAGAGCAGCGGCCGAGGTGTGTTCAGGGTGATCCCAGACAGATCCTTCGCTCCCACAGGGCAGACGGACTGGCAGGCCCCACAGGTGAGGCAGATGGGAGAGGGATGCTGGAAGGGTGGGCTCACCTTGCGCCGGTAGCCGCGGTTGACAAAATCAACGGCGTTAACCCCCATCCTCTCCTTGCACATCCTCACGCACAGTCCGCACAGGATGCAGCTTTCGTTATCCGGGATGAACCGGTTGAGCCTCGCCTCATCTACACCGAATTCCCGCGCGAGTTCCTGGATCTCAGGCGCCTCGGGGCAGCGCAGATAGAGGAGCTCTATCACCAGCCGACGTGCCCTGACCACCCGAGGGGAGTTTGTCTTTACCTCTATTCCTTCCTCTATTGGATAGGAGCAGGAGGCGGCCAGCCTCGGCCTCCCGACGATTTCCACCACGCACAGCCGGCAGGCGCCCTCAGGCGGAAGTGCCTTGTGATAGCACAGGGTTGGTATCCTGATGCCCTGGGCGCTCGCCACCTCGAGGATGGTCTGCCCCGGCTTGGCCTCAACCGTGCGCCCGTCGATGGTGAACCTGACCATAGTTTCTTCCTCTATCTGGCCCTTTGGGTCCTTTTGGTCCTTACCAGAACCCTCTCCGTCTCGAGAAGAGGTTCCGGCGCCGGCGCCCCGGATATGCGGGCCACCGCGCCAAAACGCTTGGGGCACACTTCATAGCAGGTGCCGCACTTGGTGCATTTCTCCTGGTCGATGACATGGATCTGGTTCTTGCCCCCGATGATGGCCCCCGCCGGGCACTCCCTGAGGCAGATCATGCAAGCCTGGCATTTTGAGGGGTCAATGTAATAGGAGGTGAGCGTCTTACAGGCAAAGGCGGGGCAGCGCTTCTCCAGGATGTGTGCCCTGTATTCGTCGGCGAAGTAGCGTATGGTGCTGAGCACGGGGTTGGGGGCAGTACCCCCCAGGGCACAGAGGGAGGAATCGATGATGGTCTTGCTCATCTCCTCCAGCAGCTCAATGTCTCCTTCCTAGCCCCGCCCCTCGGTGATGTCGGTGAGGATTTGGTGCATCCTTCTGATGCCCTCACGGCAGGGGACGCACTTCCCACAGGACTCCTCCATGATGAAGGCGAGGAAGTACTTGGCCACATCCACCATGCAGGTATCCTCGTCCATAACCACGAGGCCCCCGGAGCCCATAATTGAGCCAAGTTCGGCCAGCTTCTCGTAGTCCACCGGCACGTCTGCCAGCTCAGCGGGGATGCAGCCCCCGGAGGGTCCCCCCGTCTGAACGACCTTGAAATTCTTATCGTCAGGGATGCCCCCGCCAATATCGAAAATAAGGGAGCGCAGGGAGGTACCCATGGGCACCTCCACCAACCCGGTGTTCCTGACCTTGCCCACCAGGGAGAAGACCGCTGTCCCTTTGCTCCCTTCCGTACCCAGCTCGCGGAACCAATCGGCCCCGCGCGCGACAATCAGCGGAACACTTGCCCAGGTCTTCACGTTGTTGATGTTTGTCGGTTTCCCCCAGAGGCCGCTCTGGGCGGGATAGGGGGGGCGCTGGCGGGGCTCAGCGCTCTGGCCCTCGATGGAGGCTATCAGGGCGGTCTCCTCCCCGCAGACAAAGGCGCCTGAGCCGCACTCAACGTCAATGGAGAAATCCAAACCGGAGCCCAGGATATTCTCGCCGAGAAGTCCGTGCTCCTGAGCTTGTTCGAGAGCCATCTCTATCTTCTCGATGGCCAGGGGATACTCCATGCGCATGTAGATGATGCCGTACCTGGCGCCGATAGCATGGGCCCCGATGATCATCCCCTCGATGACGCTATGCGGGTCGCTCTCCAGGATGCTCCGGTCCATATAGGCGCCGGGGTCTCCTTCGTCAGCGTTACAGATAACGTACTTGGGCTCCCCTTGGGCTTGGCGACAGAAACCCCATTTCCTGCCCGTCGGGAAACCTGCGCCGCCCCTCCCCCTCAGCCCGGAACGCGTCACCTCTTCCAGCACCTGGTCAGAGGTCATCTCGATGAGGCCTTTCCTCAGGGCCTGGTAGCCGCCGGCACCAACATAGTCGTCAATCCTTTCGGGATTGACATGACCACAGTTACGCAGAATGAGCCGGGTCTGCTTCGCGTAGAAGGGGATATCCCGGTAGTGGGGTACTGCTTCCTTGGTCAGTGGGTCTCGATACAGAAGACGCTCTACGAGGTTGCCTTTTGCCAGGTGTTCCGAAGCAATCTCCGGGGCATCCTTGGGGTTGACATGAGTGTACAAGACGCCCTCAGGTTCCACAGCAACTATGGGCCCTTGCTCACAGAAGCCGTGGCAGCCACTGAGCTTCACGTCAACCAGATCCCCCAGGCCCAAAGCCCTTATCTGGTTCTCCATGGCCTCCCGGATCTCAGGCGACCGTGAGGAAACGCAGCCTGTGCCTTGACAGACAAAGACAGTTCGCCGACCGTTGTTTGCCATCTCAGTATTCCTTCAAGATTCCGGCCACGTCCTTGGGGCGAACCTTGCCATAGACTCGCTCCCCCACCTTGAGCACCGGGGCCAGAGCGCAGCAGCCGATACAGCGCACTACCTCCAGGCTGAATTTCCTGTCCTCAGTCACTTCGCCGATACCGATGCCGAGCTCCTCCTGCAACCTATCCGTAACCCTTTCGGCGCCGCGCACGAAGCAGGAGGTCCCATGGCACACCGAGATAACGTGTCTTCCCCGGGGTTTGAGGCTGAACAGGGAGTAGAAGGTGACCACCCGAAGGATATGAGCCAGGGGGATCTCCAGGCGCTGGCTGACATAGTACAACGTCCTTGGAGGCACATAGTTGTACTCGGCGTTGATGCCCTGGAGCACCGGGATCAGGGGCGCCCTCTTGCACTCATACTTGTGGAGGAGCTGATCCACCTTCTCCTTGTCTTCAAGCGAGATCTGCGGTTCGACCACCTCCACCGACGGGGCATGGACCTTGTATTGCACCGGGCAGTTCAGGGTGCATTCCTCGCAGCCGGTACACTTGCTCGCATCCACGTAGCGGGGCTTCTTCAGCACCGTAACCGCGAAGTCCCCTGCCTGTCCCTGAATGTCCAACACCTCCGAGTAGGTCAAGAGGTCGATGTTGGGGTGGCGGAAGCTCTCGATCATCTTGGGGGCCAGGATGCACATGGCGCAGTCGTTGGTGGGAAAGGTCTTGTCCAGTTGCGCCATCCTGCCGCCGATACTGGGAGTCTTCTCCACCAAGTGGACGCGAAACCCCATGTTCGCAAGGTCGATGGATGCCTGAATCCCGGAGATACCGCCACCTATTACCGCTACAGCTCTACTCTCCACGTTCGTCATCTCCCAGTGCCTCCATCACGAGACTGATCAGGTCCGCGGTGTCCATATGGATGTCGGGTCCCTTCTCCGTACCCTCGTTCACCATGGCGCAGCGGAAGTGGATCTGGCACTTGGGGCAGGCTGTAGCCAGGAGATCGGCGCTGGTACCTTTGGCCTCCAGCAGCCGGTCCACGCGCATCTGCTTGGAAGCGGCGTCGCAATTGGTCCAGGCGGTGGTGCCGCAGCATATTGCCCGCTCCCGGTTCTGGGGCATCTCCACAAGCTCCAGCCCTGGTATGGCCTCAAGCACCTTCCTTGGCGGTTCATACAGTCCCAGGTGCCGGCCCAGGCGGCACGGGTCTTGGTAGGTGACCTTGCGCTTGACCTCGTTCAGCTTCAGGTCGCCTGCATCGATCATCTCGGCAAGGAACTCAGAGATGTGCTGCATTTCACAGTCCATGTCCACGTACGCCGGATAGTCCTTCATGAAGGTGCGGTAGCACTCTGGGCAGGAGAAGAGGATCTTCTTCGCCCCAGATTCCCTGATCATCGCCGCGTTTCGCTCGGCCAGGCGCCGGAAGGTATCCTTGTCGCCCATCCAGAGGGCGTCGTGGCCGCAGCACCGCTCGTCGGGAAGCACCACCGGAGTGATGCCTATGCGGTTCAAGAGGCGCACCGATGCCTTGGATATCTCCAACGGGTGGTAGTCCATCTCCTCGAACTCGGGCTCGAAGTAGGGAGCGCATCCCACGAAGAGGAGCACCTCTTCCTGCTCTGCTACCTGCATGTCCTCCGAGACCCAGTCCAGCCTGTTCTGCTTCACGGGAGAGCGCGCCATCAGCCGGGCCAGAGATTGGAACACCCCCGAGTGAGCGCAGTGACCACACTCCTCCTCCTTCGCCGCTATGCCCCGTACCCCCCGGATGAACAGCGGGAAGTCGACCTCCGATGGACAGAAGGTGGAGCAGGCAGCGCAGGTAAGACAGGAGAAGAGCGAAGGAGCATGGATCAGATCGTCTTCCAGCCCAAGCAGGGCCTCCTCTACCATCTTGCGCGGGGAGTAGCCGGGATTGTAGCTGGCCACCGGGCAGATGCTGGTGCACTTCCCGCACTCCAGGCAGTTGAAGGCTCCGCTTGCACGAAGCGCCTCCTCCAGCTCTGAGGCAACATCGACGGCGGCCTCCTCGGGTTCGCGCATGAGCTGACGCAGGGGCGAAGGGCCCAGCTTGCGCAAGGACTCGACGAACTCCGTAACCGTCTCCGCGAATACGATTCCCTCGGATGTGGATATCCACTGGAGTCGTACGCGCTCGGTCCCCAACCCGAGGATGTCGAGAACTCGATGAATCCGCTCGACAACCCCCTCGGCCTTCAGGTTGCCGTCGATATAGTGACAGTCGCCTGGATGACACCCGCTCACCATCACGCCGTCGAAACCTCGCTCAAGGGCCTGCCAGACGTAGCCCGGATCAAGCATTCCCGTGCACATCAGCCTGACAACGCGGGCGTTGGGCGGGTAGCGCAGACGGCTCGTGCCCGCCAGGTCTGCTGCGGCGTAGGCGCACCAGTTGCAGGCGAAGACCAGCACCCGAGGCTCCACGGCAACGCCGGGAGGGCCCTGCATTCTTGTGTCTTCAATGGTTGTAGCTGTGCCTACCACGGCTTCAAGACACCTCCGAATCCTCTCTCAACCTGTCCAGGGCTACCGGATGGCTGTTGATGCCCTGTCCGAAGAGGCGGATGCTCACGGGCTGGTCATTGCCCCAACGCCGGTGCACCCGACAGACGGCGCACACCTCAGTACTGCGCCCCTCGACAATCTTGCCGCGTTTGACCAGCTTGGCATAGGTGCCCTCGATCTCCCAGCAAGGGAGTTCCGGGTGCTTGAACGCCGGGCAAACATCCCTGATGGCCCTCGGGCAGCGCAGCATCCTCCAACAGGGCGCCTTGCCTTCCCAGAAGCCCGAGTACAGAAGCCTAGACACCACCGTTTCTTCTGGCTGCATCGCGTGGCCCCTCCTCGCTCCTCCCGGAGCTTTCCCCGCAGTCGGCTGACCTTGGGAAAGGACCTAACGCCGTGCCCTCACGCGCGCCTTCTGGGCTTCCTTGGTCTCCTCCACCTCGCGCAGCTCCCCGGAGCCTGCCGGTCGAGTTGCACCGAACACCTCCACCACTTCCGAGGATCCCCGCACCGCGGTCTGAGGCACGGAGTACGACCGAGACCTCGCCGGAACTCGGGCGCCTGTCACCACCGCAAGTGCTACCTTTGCCTTGCGCTCAAGGAAGAAGACGCCTGCCGCCGTGTACATAATGGCGAGAAACATCGCTATCGGTACCCACCGCCAGGGCAGCCATACCTTGTACCGCTCGTACATCGTTGTCATCATCGTCCTGCACCTCCATCTACTTGATTCATCCCCATTGAACACCGAATCGTGACCGACGCCATCGGCAGCAGAGCGTAATGCCACTGAGCATTTGTGCCTAGCTTCACAAGCGTCGCACATGCGCTTCGCGTACGCATTCCGGCCTACGCCGTGGCGGTGTTCCCACGTCCGGTCGGTCCAAGAAGTGTATGATTGGGTTGCGCGAGCGAAAGGAGTTCACATGGCGCCTGCACAGCAAGAAGGCGAGAGAGTGCGGATCCTCCTGGCGGAGGATCATGTCGTGGTCAGGGATGGGATACGCGAGCTCCTGACGCGGGAGCCGAACATGGAGGTGGTTGGCGAGGCTGGCGACGGCGCAACAGCGGTGGAGTTGGCGATGAAACTGGAGCCGGACGTGGTGATAATGGACGTGGCTATGCCGGTGATGAACGGCATCGAGGCTGCCAAGCGCATAAAGCAGGCCCTGCCCAACTCTGCGATCCTTGTCCTCACCGCACATGACTACGACGAGTTCGTTTTTGCCCTACTTGAGGCCGGGGCCGCAGGCTATCTCCTGAAAAGCGTCAGCGGCGAAGAGCTAGTCAACGCAGTGCGTTCTGTCTACCTTGGCGAGCAGGTGCTTCACCCGGTGGTGTTGCGCAAGCTCATGGGGCGGGTCAGTGGCGGAACCGCTGTGGAGAGAGGAAGCCTGCCTGCTGAGCCCCTTAGTGACCGCGAGCTCGAGGTCCTCAGGAGCGCCTCCCGGGGCAAGAGCAACAAGGAGATCGCCAAGGAACTCCACATCAGCGACCGGACGGTGCAGGCCCACCTCCGGACCATCTTCAACAAGCTCGCTGTGGGATCCCGGTCAGAGGCGGTGATGTACGGGTTGAAGCGCGGCTGGCTGGCCTTGGAGGAGCTTCCCTAGGAACATGCCGGACCCCGAGGAGAGGCATCGCACGTTGGAACCGAAGCGCGAGCATGCGGGCCGCGTTCTCATGGGTGCGCACCTGTGGATAGTGGTACTGGCGCTGGTGCTTCTCTCCCTGTTCCACTACATGGAGCAGTTGGGCGTTCACGGCACCATATCCCCCAGCGCTCGCTTCGGTCTTACCCGCCACGGCGTAGACCGGCTGCTCTTCCTCTTGCCTATGGTCTACGCCACCTTCACTCTGGGCTTCCGGTGGGGAGTGGCTATCATGGCAACCTCTGGCGTGATAATGCTTCCAAGGGCTTTGTGGGTCTCACCCACTCCCCCGGATGCCCTTCTGGAGGTCGGCGTTGCCCTGTTCTTGGGGCTCGCTATCTCAGTGGGGGTGTACGGTCGTGAGCAGAAGCGCAAGTGGTACGAGGACACACTTCGAGAGCTGGAAGACGTCCACAAGCGCCTTCAGCATTATGTGGGGGTGGCTCGGGGTAATGAGCAACGTCTTGCCACCATGAACTCCATCTTTACCGCCCTCTCACCTCTGCTGGAACCCGAGGAGATAATGCGCAAGGCTGTCGCCATCATTGCCGAGCAGCTCCAGGTAGAACTCGCTCTCGTGTATACGCTGGACGAGGAACACCAGCTTCTCACCCTGGGAGCCCACGAGGGTGTCTCCGAGGACTTCGTGCGCGACATGTACCACTTCAATCTTGGGGAGGGATTCATCGGTCGTGTGGCCCAGACGGGTGAGCCCCTCCTGGCGAGGGACGCCTCCCAGCAGCCACGCATGGACAGTCCCTCGGTGCGGCAGATGCGGATTGAGACGCAGGTCGTCGTGCCTATGGACTCGCGAGGGCGTGCCGTAGGCGTCCTCTGTGTCGCCATGCGGCGTCCGCGGGAGTTCCTCCCGGCAGAGGTCGACATGATCACCACCATGGGCAACCAGCTCGGTGTGTTGGTGGACAACGCGCAACGCTGGGAGAACGAGCGGCGTATCGCCGAAGAATTGAGGGTATCCGAACGCAAGTACCGCCAGATATTCGAACGCGCCAGCGACGCGATCTGGCTCCACGACCTGGCGGGCGACATCACCGCCGCCAACGTTGCGGCAGAGAGGCTGACCGGCTACACCGTCGAGGAGCTGACCCGCATGAACGTGCGCTCCCTGCTGTCCGAGGAGAGCCTGGCGATGGCGGGACAGATGCGCCGCGAGCTGTTCAAACGGGGCTCGCTGGACACACCATACAACCTGCACCTCTACCGGAAGGACGGCACTAGTGCCATCCTGAAGCTCACCAGCGGCCTCATCCGGGAAAACAGGCAGCCCCTGGGCTTCCTGAACATTGCGCGCGATGCTACCGAGGAGACACGTCTTCAGGAGAGCATGGAGCAGTACCTCAAGCAGGTAACCCAGGCTCAAGAGGAGGAACGACGCCGCATCGCCAGAGAACTGCATGATGACACCATGCAAGCGCTGTATGGCATGGCGCGCCAGGTGGACAACTTCCTCCGGGCCAACCCGGATACGAGCAGGGAGGCCGCAGGGGCTCTGAGGGCCCTTCACGGGCAGACCCAGAAGATCGTGAAGGGGATACAGCGCTTCAACCAGGACCTGCGCCCACCCATGTTGGACGAGTTGGGCTTCCTGCCATCGCTACGCTGGCTGCTGAGCGACGTGCAGGAACGGTCCGATCTGGAGACGGTTCTCACGGTGACGGGCGAGGAGCGGCGATTCAGCCCCGAAGCCGAGCTTACGCTCTTTCGCGTGGTGCAGGAGGCGCTCCGGAACGTTGAACGGCATGCTCAGGCGACAAGGGTGGAGGTATCGGTGCGTATATCGGACTCAAGCACCACCGTTGTTCTCACTGACAACGGCATCGGATTCACGTTGGACGAGCGCGTGGAGGAGTTGCCCCGGTCTGGCAAGCTTGGCTTGGCCGGAATGCACGAGAGAGTGCGCCTGATAGGGGGCACTCTCCACCTGACATCCGAACCGAACAAGGGCACTGCCGTGGAGGTTACTATCTCGATGTAGCAGGCCCACTTAGGCGCCTGCGCGATGCTCGCCACAAGTGAGGTAGAAGAGGCCCTCTCCTAGATGTCGCGTTGCGTGATCGAGCGGCGGCGTTCGCGTTGCGGGTGTGGGGGCCAATGCCACGTGAGACGCCACGTCCTACGCGGTGCGCTGACGTTGCACCTTGTCAACGGCGTCCCTGGCGATGTTCTGCCCTATGCCGAGAGCAAGCATCGCACTTCCGCCAATACGCGTTCCACCGCCTGTGGGACGGCCTGTTCCACTTCGAGTGACAACGACTCGCTGGCCTCGAAATCCCCTTGGACTGCGATGCACACAAGGCTAACCCTGTGAGGCATCTTCAAGCTGAGTCGCTCGCCCAGTTTGAGGACTGCCAGCAGTCCCATGCCGTGGAAGTCAGCAGTCTCGGGTTGGCTGGGCAGATCTTCGGGCTTGAACTCCAGGATGGTCCCCGGAGGATGTTCGCTTCGCAACGCGTCCACCACGATGAGTGCATCGTAGCCGACGATCTTGTCGAGGAGGGCTACTCCTGCGGCAAAGCACTCCTCCACGTCCACAAACGGGGCATTGCTGAGACGACCTTGCAGCTCCTGGGCGACGCGCAGCCCTACACCGTCGTCGCCCATGATGGGATTGCCCAGCCCCAGGACCAGGGTTCTCACGCGCGCACCTGGTAGTCCGTCAATCTAGTTCTTACAGCCTTGACCTTGCACGATTGCCCCTCTCCAAACTCTCCACCTAATGGGGCTATGTTTTACCCACAAGTGTTGCTCACCATCAGTCGCCGGGGTTCGAAGGGGCGAAGCCCCTCGTGGGGCACTGGGG
>SDBU01004933.1_pt1 | contig 16150 bp, 23 predicted proteins | sample 2277071 | NCBI WGS metagenome assembly SDBU01 (sample SAMN10397929, study PRJNA504765) | marine sediment metagenome | isolation source: marine sediment core GS08_GC12, 126 cmbsf | place: Arctic Ocean: Gakkel Ridge, Loki's castle | collected 2008
CTCTGCTGCCTGATCCTTCCCAACTCGGGCACGGCTCAGTCCGTTAATCCTCGCTGCGTCTCTCGTTGTTTGTCTACTAAGTAGACGTAATTCAGCTACAACCATCGCCTGCTGCCCTTTGGTGAGGTGCCTGCGATTGATGTTCACGGCCATGACATAGCCCGTGGGGTCGTCGCCTTCGTAGGTAGTGAAAGTCGGCTCAACGTCTACGAGTTCACAGGCGGCCATGCGGTTGCGCCCGTCCAGGACACGGCCATCCATGTCCAGCACGATAGGGTAGAGCAGGCCGCGCTCCTTGATGTCGTCGGCCAGCTCTTGAAGTTCCTCCTCTCCGATCATCGGGAACATGGCTGCTACCGGATGTACGTCATACTTCACTTGCGTTGCCATCTTCTACTCCTTCACCGCAAGACACAAAAACAACTCGCCGCCCTGTCAGGTGATTGACAAGACAGCGAGTGCCCCTCTCGGGTGCCTTGGCGTGCGGCTGTGGATGACCTCGGCCACAGGCACCTTACTTACTAGTTTACCACAAATATACTGACTATGCCTCCACATAACCTCTCCAATATACCACCGGCTCAGGGGGCGTTGTCAAGGGGAGCGGGAATATTGGCTAGTGGATGCAAGGGGCCCTCTCCCCTTTGTGCAACCTGCCGTAGCATTTGCACTCCATAGCGGCGGGGTGGCCGCAGTCGGCGTATTCCCCATCCACGATCCACGCCTGGTTATCGTAGTCGTACTGGACTTCCTTCTGTACCTCTTCCATCGTTCTTCACCTTCTGAAACTGGAGCCTGATCGCCAGCCACCAGAACCCCGAGACGGCCAGTGGCATCCAGGTGTAATAGTCCAGGCTCGCTATCATTGTCATTGTCAGTAGCACCCACCAGGCCGGGGACCAGGCACGGCGGCTCAGGGCTCCCCACGTCATGAGCGCCCAGGTGGCAGCACCGGCGGCGCCCACCTCGTACCATAGGCGGGCGGGTAGCGTGTGGGTGGCGGAGTCCCCGCTGTATCCCAGCGGCAAGATGCCTTGGAGAATCTTCGGCACGCCATCCGGCGAACTGTACGGCATGGACATCCGGCCCAGCACCTCGGCGGGGAGGCCATCAATGGCATTGTAGCGGACAGCCGCCAAGATCGTGGGCCAGAACAGGAGGACAGTCAGGATCATGACCGCGGCGGTCAGCAGGCTCCAGCGGTAGTTGACTCGGAAAACGGCTAACCCCAGCAGCGCCCCGAGGGTGAGCATGGCTAGGCGGGCTCCGGTGAATGGCAGGGCTGCGGCGAGGATGACAGATCCATACCGGTAGCGGGTCAGGGCGATGATGGCGATACCGATGACCAGGAGTCCGCTGCCCGTGCTGGGCGTGCCGGTGATACCGACCGCCCGGGGGTAGTTTGGAGTCGCCATGCTGAATAAGCCTTGGCTCAGGGTCATGCCTGCGTGCAGGAAGATCAGCGGCAATGCCCAGGTGAGGGCGCTGCGGGCTGGCTGGAGGAAGACAAAGGCAGCCATGAGAGTTGCCCACATGGCCATGGCGTAGGTCATCGCCACATAGTCTGAATCGTAGAGGCTCGCCGTAAGCAGGGCTGTCCAGGATAGGAGGGTGAGGATGCCCGCGGCAGCGGCAACCGGGAGCGGCGGGATGGCGACACCGCCCTTGTAGGCGGCGATGCCAAGGAGTGCCAGGCCGAGTACCCACCAGTAGGCCGTGGGGTCCCCGCTAGCGGCAAAAAGGCCCATGGCCGTACCGATGCACGCCTGGGGGAGCTGTGCGGAGGCCCAGATGCGGCGGAGGTGCCAGGGCTCGCTCCAATCTATGCGACGGACGGCGTAGGTGGTTGTGGTCAAGGTTAGGTGTCCTTGTTGGGCAATCCCCTACTGGCTGGGGGGCGCAGGGGGCCTCCCTATCTTCAGCTTCTCAAGACGCTTGCGCTTCGCCTCAGAGAGTGGCGGTTTGACGATGGGGCGGGATATGATGAAAGCCGTGATGGGGTCACCCTTTTTCTTGGGCTTCGTGACAGTAGACACCCAAATCTTGTTACCCTTGATGTCAATGCCCTTCCTGATCTGCCGCTCGGTAAGGTCAGGGTTGGCTTTGATTGCTCTCTGAATGATTAACTCACGACGGAAGGGGGGGGCTATCACTAGGGGACCCTCACGACGAAGGGGCCGAGGACGTGAGGGGAGGGCTGCCTGACGCACTGAGGCCCGCCGTGTCCTAACAGGTGCGGCAGTTCTGGCCTGAGCGATGCTGAAGAAGCCGAGGCCTGTTACCATGAAGCCACCCTCTACAGGCAGCACATCGGTGTTGGGGACGCCCAGTTTAGCAGCAAGAGAGCGTGCCTGTGCCTCCACTCTTGGGCTACCCCTTGGGAGAAACCCACGCCGTCCTCCGACTCTTTGGTTTCCGCCTACTCTTGCCATCACGTTCCTCCTTGCGCGACTCTCCAGAGCCGCACTGTTCCTTCGGAGTAGATAATGTCGAGCCATGGCGCTGCCTCGGTGGGCGCCCAGGTGTCCTCCGGAGCTCCGTAAAGGTTGGGCTCCCGCTGATTCACATGAGGAAAACGGGTATCCACAAGGACATACTCCGCATTGAGTTCATCCGCCGCGGCTAGGGGGTCACATTCACGCCACCCAAGCAAGCACTGGGTCTGGGCGTATTGCGCCTGGAACCTGACCGGCGGCTGGGTAGAGAACGTCCATGCGGTTGGCGTTCCCTCCAGGGCGGAGAGCCAGAGGGCCATTAGGAAACCGTTGGTGACGAGCGTCGTGCTGGCGTTGTCTGGGATCTGGGCTCGGGCCCTGTCCATAGATGGCGTGACCATATCCGAGTAGTAGGTCTGCTCCTGGAATAGCCATCCAGAGCCCACGGCCATGACTAGGAATACGCCGGCTGCCATCGCCTGCACGCCGATCCGGGACATTCGCGGGACAAGGGAGACGGCAGCCCAGGCGATCAGGATGATCAGGAGTGGCGAGACAAGGTGCTGGGATCTAAAGAAGATATTGATAATGCTTTCATCGTAGCTGCTGAACAGGGTCAACGTGCTGTGGGCGGCAACGACCAGGCCGATGGCCTTCACGATGGGCGACCGGGCGGCAACGATGGCTGCTACGGCGAAGGGGATGGCGAACCAGACCTGCACCCAACCGGCGGAGTTCCAGGGGTTGAGGTAAACCTTTGGCCCGGGGAAGGACATGCGCGGCGACCCTGGCAGCACATCGGAGTACCAGGGCAGGGCGAACAGGCCGGCAACGACGCCGGTGGCTAGTGGGTGGAAGTTCCGCCGCAGAGGGTCAAGGCTTCGCTCAGATAGGCAGAGCCCCGCTAGGAACGTAGGGATGGCGACGGCGGCGAGGCCGGCGGAGGTCTGGTTGATGTAGGGGATGAGTCCGATAGCGCAGGTGATGGCAACGTTCTCCCAGCGGGTGCCCGTGCCCGAGAGCCCCCACATGGCCAGGAGTATCAGGCCGATGCCCACCAGTGGTAGTGCGCCGGTGACTAGCATCTCCCATTGCCAGAGGTCAACAGTGACGAAGGCTACGGCGGCCACGGATATCCATGGGGATAGGCCACGGCGGGCCAGCAGGTAGACGGCGGGGAGCAGCGGGAGGATGCCGAAGAAGGCGGACCAGACCTTGTAGCCCACGTCGTCACCGAGGGCCGTGATGAAAGGGACCAGGATGATGCCCGGGCCCAGTGGGACGCGGGTGAACGAGACGGCATCGAGGCTCAGACCGAGGATGCGTTTGGCCTGGAGGAGGTAGGCACCGCCGTCAATGCCAAGATAGCCCTCATGGGTGAGGACTACGGCGAGTCGCACCAACAATGCTGCCCCTATGACGATCAGCAGGGCGACTCGTGGGGACGGTATTAGAGCATGAGCCGCACTGGTGGCGGCCCTAGCAGGATTCGTGTGCCTTTCCGTGAGTTGCAGATTGGGCATGAGGGCACTATGTTTTCGACGGTATGGCTCCCGCCCTTTGCAAGCGGGATGACGTGTTCCTGGTCAAGTCTCTTTGGCTTGGCACCACAGTAGGCGCAACGGTAGTTGTAAACTTTCTTGACCGCCTTCCATTGGTCATCTGTGAAAGTGGCGGGAAGGGAGAGCTTGCGAGCCCTTCGCGTAGATGAGTGGATGGCATTCTTTGCTCGCACATCTGGGTCTGCTTTTCTTTGCTGCTTGTAGATGCGGTGGGCTTCGGATATTTCGGCCTTGTGGGTAGATGCGTACCGCCGCACGGTAGCGATGCGAACCTCTCTATTGCGTTGGTAGTCGGCTTTCTTCCATTCGCTGACACGCTCTGGGTTAGCTGCGTTGTACTTGCGTTTAGATTTGGCAGTTGCTTGCAGGTGTGCCTTCTTGTAGGCACTAGCCTTCGCCTTGAGGTGTTCTTTGTTTGCTTGGTAGTAAACGCGCCATTCCTGGGCAGTCTGCTCCTTGTGAGTGAGTCGGTATTTCCGTTTGATGGCCTTGACTCGCTCGGGATGAGCGAGTTGCCATAGGCGCGTGTAGGTGCGGATGTCTTCGGCTGTGCGTGTGCCCACGTTGCCATTATAGCATGACATAGTGCGGCCCGCCCCTACCGAGCCGCGAGTGACTGCTAGGGGCGGGCCGCTATTTGAGCCACCATGAAGGGCCTACGGCTTTCGCAGATGACCCGCCACTCTGACCCGCTTACCTTTGACGGTGCGGGTGTGGCCTTTTATACGGACGCGGCGTTTCGCCGCTGATCTCCTCGCCACTGATCACCTCGCTTTCTAGGGTGCCGGGCGGGTATTCAGGCCCCCGCCCCTGGCCACTTACGGCTTTGGAGCTGCGAGGCTCGGCATTTAGCCGGCGCTCCTCGCGGCTCCCTTTCCGCCGATGATCATAGCCCCGAGGCCAATCACCAGCAAGCCGATTGTATAAATCAAGGGGAGCAGGTTGATGATCCCTTGGCAATTCTGTTACTTGCTGACCCCGGTTCCCCGAGGCGGGCCACTCGTTTCCGGTGGCCTCTCATGGTTTCCCATGAGTTCGGACTTTCTCATCACCCCGAAGGGTGCCCCGTGTAAAGTCTCTGCACACTTCCGCCCGAGGGCGGTTTGGCTCAGGATTCCCTTATCCATTTGGACTTAGGGTTCCCTGAATTAGCGAGGTTTGCTTTACGTTCTCACGAGCGCAAGGCGCCCAAACAATCTGACGCCGCCGAAGGATCCGATCCCTGTCGTCCCGCCTGCCGTCACCGCCTGGGTGATGATCGTGGGAGTCAGGGCCAGGCCGATGATGAAGACCACGAGGCCTCCAACGAGCAGCATGATGTTGTTTCTCATCATTATCGTTGTTCCTCCTTTCCTTGCGATTCCGCCTGCTCAGGGTGCGGCCCTGCGCCGGGCGGTCAATGCCTAAGTTGGTAGCGATCCTTTACCTTCGTGAGACCGTTGTATAGCCCGCTACGGCGAGGGCGATGGTGACGGTGATACTGCCCACAAGGGCAACAATGATAACGAGGAGGTTAGCGAGGGAACTGTGGGCGGAGGGCACGTTGGCAAGCAAAGTTGTCCGCACCCCGTCAAGCTGGATAATGACCATCAGCAGGACGAGGGCGCTGAAGATGAGCCCAAGCATCGTTGGCATCCTCATGTGCCAAGGGTAGCCAACAGGTAGAGGGTTTGTAAATATCTACGGCAATTACCGTACTATTGCTTACCAAGCCTTTACAGTATAGGATAAGAGAAGAGAAGATGGTCACCACTACGCAAACAGCCCGGATTACCCCGCCCCACTTCCTTGTCCATTCCCAGCCCTCTAAGCCAACGTGGCTTAGGTCATCCCCCGAGGCTTCTAGTGCCACTATCAAGGATGTCGAGAACCTTCTTGGCGTACCAGTTTTTAGGCTGGGGAAGCTCCTTGGCCTTCAATCCCCGATGCACATCTATAACTGGACCGCTAAAGGCAAGGGGTTCTACCGCCCATCCCACCTGATGATGATGAGGATGTTCCGCCTCATCAAACTGAAGTACGTGGAGGGCATTGAGATATGGCGGGTAAAGTCAATCGATTGGGAGAAAGGGACGGCAGAGTTCTATGACGAAGGTGCGGACTTTGATCTTGCGTCCGAACAAAATGTACCGGTGGCGCAATGGCGATTTACAGGGTAGGGCTCTAATCCACCATAATGAGAGAGAGGCTTGCATCGTCAACCCTGGGGACATCACTAGTGACCCCAAACCGATGGATTTTGCGACTTGGGACGACCTTTTGAAGGCTCCTGACCCTGTGGATCTTCAACCACGGACTACAAGTATGTGGAGGGGGATCACCGGGGACAATTCCATGCTCTACGTCGTTTCAGAGGGGGAGGTTTGGAGCCAACCCCGTCAAAAGGCACTTCGTTTCCGGTCCGTTTTCAAGGCGTCGTGGGATATGCTCAAAAGCCAAGCCTTCTATGAGAACGCCAAGGCCAAGGCCAGCAACGATGACAATCAACGCTTGTCCTCGACAATCATGGTGGCATTGGCGGTGGTGGTGGTGGTATCGGTGCTCCTGTTTGGGGTCATCATTTTGAAGGGGACGCTGGAATGATGAAACTCAGGGATCGGCTCCAGTGGAGGCCCAAGGAGCGGTTGGCACGAGTCGAGAAGGCGCGGGTCCTTGTCTATACGCCGACCGATACCTGGTGGGCCCGGTTGCCCGAGGCGGGAGTGGTGAAGAACCTGGGGCGGGCCGGCCTTCATTACTCAGAGGTCAAGAGCTGGCGGCTAGCCTATTCTCTGTTCTTCGGGGGTGGCAGCTTCCTTATTATCGTCACGCTGGGGGTGCAACTCCTTCCCCTTATGTTGGTCCTGCCGATGGTTCCGATAGCTACGGTAGGGCTCTCCGTCTTGGGGTATCGCATCGGGCATCGCATGGAGGTCGAACGCGGCAGGAGCGAACGGATTTGGTGCGTGAGGTCGGAGTGGGATGAGACGAAAAAGCGGCGGACTATCGAACCGATGGAATATGAATCGCTACGTGTCCTGATGGAACGCAGCGCCCTTGAGGAGTTGCTTGGAGGCCAGATCCCGCACGAGGTAGAGGAGTCAATGTCAATTCGCCCCGTTGAGGTAAACGGAGCGGCGGAGAAGGAGGCCGTAGGTGAAGGCACGAGTAGGCGAAAGCGGACCAAAGCCGAGTGAAAACGGCACGGAGCCCGTCCCCACGCTCATTTCATTCCAGCCGGCATGGAATCAAAAGGGGCTCTACGAGCGGTGGCGGATGGTTGATGCCCGGGAGACGCTGAAGGGCGGGCTTACCGTATGGGACAAGCTCCAGTACGGGTCTTTTGGGATGATCGCGATTGGCGTGATGGTGATGGCTTTCCTTGCTTTCCAGGTCACCGCTTCGTCATAGCGTAAGGGAGTAGTCATGGGAGACAAGAGGAACGGGCAACCAGATTACGGGTCCGACGGCGGGAACTCAGCGACCTTTGCCGAAGACCTCAATAGGGGGAGTGGTGGCGGGGAGAGTCCTGGCAAGGAGTACATGCGGTACGACTCCAGTGACCCTGACCACGCCATCTCGGGGGGGCACTACGAGGATCGGCGGGAGCAGGCACGCATGGAGCGGATGATGATGGATGAGCTCTATGATGAGGGCATTGTGGCCACCCGGGAGATGATATTGAACAGGCTGCGGGGCAACTTGGCTCGGGGTGGGTACGCGAGGAAACAGGCTATCCTTGTTGACACGGGGATAAGGGTTCGGGAGGAGCAGCGCAGGGATAAAGCGTTCCGTACGTTTACGCCTGAGATGCCGCCGAAGGCAGACAAGAGGACAGTCTAATGTTGTGGGCGCCAACGGCGCCGATGGCACTCTGGGGGCGGCAGGGGTCGCAAGGGTTATTCCGTGGCGGCAGCGACGCTCCGGAGGACCAGGTGCGGGTATTGCCAGATCCAAACCGGCGCGAGGGGGAGTTCAAGCCGGTCAATGTATGTTTCTGCGGGAGGAGGGGGACCGGCAAGACCATGGCGATGGCCGCGGCGTTGCAACGCCATAAGCGGGCCTTCACGCGCTTGAAGTTGCCATGGAAGGTCATTAGCAACCACTGGCTGGAGTTCGCGGACTACAACTCGCCCATGTTGCTCGATGAGATATGGATGGAGGACCCCTTCAAGGCGCAAAAGGCCGAGATCGGCATTGACGAGATCACGTCGGCGGCGAGCTCCCGCCGGGCGACCTCGCGCACGAATGTCCATGCGGGGCGGTGGATCGAACAGGTGAGGAAGCTGCCGGCTGAGATACTATGCACGACGCAGTTTCCCACCGAGGTTGACCACTACCTGACACGTCAGATCGACATCTTCATTATCTGCGACGCCAATATCCATCCTCGGGCACGGTATGACGCCGGCCTTGCTGCCCAGGCTTACATCGACCTCTACGTCTTTGATCTTTGGGGGCAGTGGACGGGGCGTTACGATATGCCGAAGTTGGGATGGCCGCCACCGATATGGCGAGCAGATAAGAGGATGCGGGTCTGGAACCTTCCGGGCGTCTGGAATCTCTACAAGTCGCAGGAGGTGATCCCTACGATGTGGGGGTCGGACGAATATCGGGGGAGGGCGATAGCCGCTCAGTGGGAGATCGGGGGAGAGCCAGAGGCGAAGGACGCCAGTTCGGAGTATTTCGATAATGTCGATGGTGATCTTAGTCAGATGAAGAAGGAGGGCGGCGTGCCGCCGGTGACAGAGGGGTTGGATACGGCGGCCCGAGATGACCGGGATGTGATTGCGGATGCGGGGGCACATGGGCAGTTCGTCGTGACTCCTCACTTGATGACGCAGGTTAGACGCTACAAGCCCAACATTCAGAACATGGACCTGTTCAAGGTCTACCTTGACGGGTTGGGATACGAGGTGGAGGTGCACGGGAAGCAGGTCATCGCGAAGATGCGGAGGGATGACTGATGGGGCACCGGGTAGGTGGCAGCTGGGCCCGGGCGCTGTTGCTGCTCCACAATCTTGGGGCACCATCACGCGCCCGACGGAAGGGGAGGAAAGAATGGGCAAGTTAGCCAGGCTGATCTCCGGCATTGTCGTGGGGCTTCTTGGCGTGGCTCTTGCCTTGAACTTCGTCCCATCTCTCTCCACTCAGGTCATGACTATCCGGACGCAGGCGCAGACCGACGCCCTTGGCTGCACGGCTGCAGGAACCACCTGCACGCTTACTCTTACGCAGTCGCACGAGAACTACGGCACGGACGGCATGACTGTGACGGAGACGGCCCCCGGGGCAGGGGACCTCACGGCCAATGCGAGCCTGGATTTCAGGGACAGGGTGACGCTCACAATGTCCGGGCTGACCGATGCCGTGGCGTACACCTTCAGCGTGGATTATCTGAGGCGTCATGCCGATATTGACGCAGAGGAAAACGTTGTCTTCACATGGTTTATCCCTGTTGCGTTGTTTGGCTTGATGATTGGCGGCGGGGTTTTGGCGCTGCGGCAAATCCAAGGGAGGTCTTAGGTGAAGCTGGGTGCGATCCTAGGGATTATCCTGGTCGTCGTTGTCTTTGGCGCGGTGATGGCAGATGCGATCACCGACGTAGCAACGCCAAGCAGCGTGAGCAACGACAGTTCGGCGTTGCTTGTGTACCTGCTCAAGGGATTTGCTTGGATGTTGGTCTTGGGCATCATCGCTATCGGGCTGGTGTTTGGGAGACTGAGGAAGGGATGAGGACAAAGTCGAAGTTTGGGGCTTTTTGTGCTGTCTGGGTGCTTCTTGTTCTGCTTCTCTTCGTCTTTCATCCCCAGGGCGGCGTGGATGGGCCTTGGTTTACGTTGCAAGGGGCCTCCGGATGAAGATTAGATCGCGTCTGTTGCCGTGGGTCGTTGGGATAGGGGCCTGGGTGTTCCTGGGTGTCCTGTTCTTTGGCTACAACGCTGCCCAGGCTGCGGTTAACATGACCAGCAACGAGGCCTACGGCTTCCAGAACGTCCTAGAGACGGGTGATATGCTCATCCTCATCCGCTACGATCTGCCGGTGGCGGACTGGCAAAAGGCGTCCACGTCTACGCCCTACATGCTGGACGCCACCTGCGACGACATCACGGACATCGAGGACCCCTGCTATACCTCTCTGGTGAGCGGGACGGCCCTACAGACGCTCTACGATGGGCCGCGGGGTGGCGGGGGCGTGCTGCTGCGAGGCAGTCGCACTCTGCCCCGCATAGCAAACGGGCTGTCCGGACTGTACTTTGCAGCCGGGCATGGACTCACCTTCGGTACGGCCACCTATGATTCCTGCATTGAGGGGTCCGCTACCCTGTTCGCCATCGTGCCGACCTCCTGCCAGGCCATCTCATGGCAGGCCTCGGCAACTATAGTGGCGAACCAGGCACTCGTCAAAACGATCTTGCCGCAGGTGATGCTGAATCTCCAGGCTGCTGCGTCTGCCGGCGTCAACACATACGTTGAGTCGGACAAGATCACGCTGACTGGCATGGTGTTCGCTCGTGAGGCGTTGGCCTACATCAACTACGCTGTGCCGGGCGCCTTCATCGCCGCCGTGGGGGGTGTTGATTTTACCTTCGACCCCACGGCATCGACGAGCAGCTTGGAGACATCGATACAGGCGGTGGCGGAGACTACAGACGTCTACCTTGGGTTCTTGGCCCTTTCAGGGCAACTCTTTGGGATGGATGTTCATGTTTTCGGTGCGTTCACCACAGGTATTCTGGGTATCATCATAGCGGTGTCCTTGGCAGGATTCGCGGCTCCGTCGCTTTCGATAGCAGCGACGTTGTTGATCGCGATTGCCGGGGTACTAATGTGGGTCGTCCCGATTCAGCTAGTCTTCGTTGTTATCGCAGCTCTAATAGTGCTGGGCCTCATGTGGTTCTATAGAAGGGTGCCTACATGAGGCAGCGACACTCCCGGACGTTCCTGGTGATCGCCCTGCTACTGACGTTGATAGGAGCCAACGCCTCCTTGGAGACGTTTCCTCTGTGCCGTGGCGTCCCAGCGGCGGAGGCGTCTAGTTTCCCTCCGTCCGTGTATTGCTACTCCTTCCAGGTGAGCATCGGCAACTCATCGCCGGCTGATCTGACTGATGTGGCGGTGGCGTTTGAGGTGAACAGCGGCAACCTCTTGACGCTCTCAAGGATGTCCCAGTTGGCACTGGACCTGCGGCCGGTGACCACCGCTTTGTCTCCGGTGGAGGTCACCGCGCAGGATATTACCCTGGACCCTGCCCGGTGGTGGCTCAACATCCCATCGTTGCCCACGGGCAGCAACTTCACCTTTCAGGTTTACACGGGCTTCAACGCGGCACAGCGCAACCAGGGCTTCCTCGTTACCGGCTCCGACACGCTGACGGTCACTGACCACGCAGACTTCGACATCACCGACAACCTGGAGGTGGTGGGCAACGTCTTCACCAGCAACACCTCTCAGGATGCGTGGTTCGTGACGAAGTGGACGTTAAACGCGGGCTACCGCTTCGGTGTGCGGGCCCTTGACGGCACTCTGATCGCCCAGGTGGACGACAAGACCGTCACGGCGGTATGGGACGGGTCCCTGACGTGGTTGCGAATGACCTTCGTCAATCCCACGCTCAATATTGACTCTTGGAATACGACGACGCTTGTCTGGGACAACTTGGCCACCTCCAATACGGGGCTGGGCGCCATCACGGCTAACGTGGCTGACCTGGTGATGGGTGACGGCTACACGGGCGTCTTGCGCGATGTGGAGGTCTATGACAACTTCGGGGCGGGTGGGTATGCGCCGGTGGAGAAGTGGGGGTTTGCCGCAGAGGATATTACGGAGCTCACGGCGGTCAATCCAACTTACACCGGCACGGTCACCGGGGACTTGGGCAATCACAATGCTGCATACAGCCTCACCCGGGACCAGACCAACTTCAGTGTGGTGGTGGGGGCATTGGTGACCTCTGAGGCGGCGACTACCATCACCTTTACTCAGAAACTTGGCGATCTACTTGGGGAGCCAAGTACCACTGACCTTTTCACTTCCATGCCAGCGGCATCACGGTTTCCATTTTACGCACTCATCAACGGTTTCGGGACGGACATCGGACTAACGCCTCAGGCTTGGTGGTTCATCCTCCTGGCGACGCTGGGATTCATTGCGGCGATAGGGGTCTACACTTGGCTGCGTGCCCCTGACTTCGCCTACATTGTCATGCTGGTCTTCATTGCCATTGGCCCGCCTCTGGGGTTATTCGACCCGTGGGTGCTGATCGTGTGCTTCATAGGGCTGGTAGGGCTCTGGACGGTGGCCTCGCGGCTGGCGAAGGAGTGACGCAATGCAGTTCTGGGCATACATATTCGGCATCTGGACGGTACTGACGTTCCTTCAGGCCGTACTAGCGCAGGCTTTTATGGACTGCAAAGTGGTTGCGGACGTGACGGCGACGGAGCAATGCGCCCTCAATACTGTCCTCCAGTTCAACGTGTTCAATACCACAGAGATATTCGGGGCCTTTTCCATACCGACTCCCAATCTATCGTTCTTCCCCGCTGTGGCCCGGCTGCTGATATGGGACTTCGACCTGTTCACCGGCGCTTATGGCTGGGTGAGATGGGGCCTGCTGCTGCCGTTGGGCGGAGCCCTTGGGTTTGGACTTGTGCGGGATGTGGGGCCGGTGCTACTGGACGCCATAGCAACGGCCCGAAACTTCTTCAAGCTATAGAGGGAGGGCATGGGTATGAGGACATGGATATTGGCAAAGGGTAGCTCGCTCATCATGGGGACGCTGCTGGGCTTGCTGGCGATGGGTGTGTGGATGTCGGTGCAGCCGACTCCCTGCGCCCTGGCGGCTGGGGAGTGCCCTGTGGGGTCCAGTTCAATCTTCTCCGACACCGTGGGTATCCAAGGGGGGACGGCTTTCACCATCACGTTGGATGCAGCGCCCACGGCGGCGCAGACGATTACCTTCCCGGACGACACCTCGGAAGTGGTGTTGACCAGCACAGTGCAGATCCTCAGCAACAAGACGCTGACTAGCCCCATCATCAATACTCCAACGATAACCACCCCGTCAATCACGGGTAACGTGGCGTTGGATGGGGACCTAAACTTTACCGGGGCGCAGCAGATCACAACCACGGCTGGCGACCTGACGCTGAACCCTTCGGGCAACATCGTAGCCAGTTCCAACTCCATCACTGGAATCGGCAACGCTGGTTCCCAGCTCCTAGCCGATGCTTGGACAATGACGAGCGCCAATACACAGATACTCGGTCTATCAACTGAGGGCGTTGCAGCCCCGGCTTATATCAACCTCACAATCCCTGTGGCTGGTACAGGTATTGAGTACTTTCGGTTCATACAGGGAGCAGGTAACGGTGATGTCGATAACCAGAAATACACAATTCACTATGAAGGCAACCTAGGTCTGTTCCGTCTGCGGTCGGAGAGTGTAGGGCCAGTAAGTACGGCTGGCACAATCATTGAGATCGCGGACGACACCAACGATGTGAAGTTTGCAGGCGGCATCAGTACGGATGGGGCAGGGGCTCCTACCAGCGGTATACTTTCCACGACCATAGACGCCACAACCGACTTCACCATTGGGGGCCTGGTCATAACCGATGGCCTGATAACAGAGGATTCTCTGCGACTCACCGGGATTCTGCGGGTTGATGGGCAGCTGCGTCATGCCAATGGGTTGGTGGGTACGCCGAGTATTTCCTTCACCAACGACACTGACACGGGATTCTACTGGGTATCAGCAGATAGGTTCAAACTCGTTGGCAACGGGGGGCCTATCTGGGACTTTCAGCCTGCTCAGATTAGCATGACTGACGGGATCGTGCTCCATCTTGGAGCAAGTTACATCCAGGTGCAGGAGATGGCTGCGCCTGGTGCTGGTGCGGCCAATCGAGTACGCATCTATGCCGTCGTGGACGGTGGTACGCTCACCGACCTGGCAGCGGTCTTCCAGGATGGCACAGTGGATATCTTCGCCCAGGAGGTAACGGAGCCAGGGGATGCAGTAGTCGCGGCTCCTGATGAGACGGTGGGCTCTTTGGTTATCCTGCGGCCTCATCCGGGCACGGTCCAGGTCGTTATCCGAGTCCCTGGCTATGGCGATTGGGTGCTGAGTGAGAAGGAGTTTCATGACGCCGGGAAGCTGTCCTGGGTACAGGGTGCGGCAGACGTGCTGCCGGCTGACTGGCTGGTCGAGACGGCGGCAGAGCGGAAGACCCGGAACGACCTAGAGGCTGCCGCGCTGACAGGGTAGGGAGCACGTACCAATGGCAGCCATACTACCACCGCACGCGCCTGAATTTCCTACCAAGCTAGTAGTAGGGCCTCCCGTTGAACCGGTTGGACTCACGGAGGCTGAACCTACGATGATTCTTGGCATGGAACCCTGGGTGGTACTGGTCGGCGGCTTGGTGGTGCTGATATCGGCTGTGCTAGGAGCCATGGCAGCAAGGCGTGAAACGCGGAATGATCTAGAGACGGCAGCAGAATAGGACGCAATACCATGGCAGTCAAAAAAGCACCTCAAGAGCCTGAACTTACTCCCAAGTTGGTGGTAGGGCCTCCGGTTGCACCTGCTCCTCCGCCTCCCACGGGGGAGACGCCATTTGAGCGTGACCGGCGCTTGGCTAGGGAAGCCGCCGTAGAGCGGGAGCGTGAACGCTCGGCCGAACGACGGCGGATAGCTGAGGACAAGCGGCGGGAGAAGGCAGCGGCGGAACAGGCCAAGAAGGACAGGGCTCGAAACGAGCTATTGGCCAAGATAGACGCCGCTAACAAGAAGGCGAAGGAGGACGCGGAACGTTTACGCACCTTCCAGGATCTACCGGAGCAGCCCGCGTCGCCTACGGTCCCCACGCCTACAGTAGGGCAGTTGGTGGAGGCTGGGGTGAGTGAGGAGGTGGCCAAGGGCATCGTGGAGCGTATGCCAGCGGCACCAGTCGCTATTCTTGATGTGGAAGAAGCGGAGCGTACCAGGGCGGGCCGGACCACCATTGAAAGGCTGTCGACGCATAGGGTTGACGGTGGCTTTGACTTGGCCGCCGCACTGGCCGCCGGGATTAGCCGTAGCGACCTCCTGGCGACTGGGTTCATGCCCACTGACATCAGCGCGGCAGAGAGGGCTCAAGAGCAGCAACAGGCTGTGATAGCTGATGTGGTGGGGCTAGAGTCACCGCAAGCGAGGGCACTTGCAAAGCTCGATGCTTTCAAGATCAAAGGCGGGTTCGATCTGAGTGCGGCGCTGGCGTCCGGGGTTACGGTTGCTGACTTGGCCAAGGCGGGCTTTAGCACGCAGGAGATAAGGGCGGCGCGGGATCGGAACGCAGAACAGGTTGTGCAGACGACGGTCGCACAAGAGCAATCCCTTGAGGATCTCTCAGAGTACAAGATCGACGGTGGCTTTGACCTGGCGAGGGCACTCTTGGATGGAGTGACGGGCAAGGACTTGGCGGACGCAGGTTTCAGTGACGCGGAACTTGCAGCCGCCGACGTAAAGGCAAAGGCCGATGCCGTGTTGCTGAAAGCCGCTGAGAGGCAGCAAGCGGCTCTGGACAAGATACCTGACCGGTTCAAGACGGCAACCACTGTTGACCTGCCCGCGGCCATTCGCAACGGCGTAGGGGCAGGGACGCTTATGGCGGCGGGTTTCAGCCGGCAGCAGATCAAGGACGCTGTAGACGTTGCCAAGCGCCTAAACGCAGGGGAAGACCCCGGCAAGGTGCTAGGCAACCAGATGAAGGACTTGGGCATTGGCCTTGTCCCCGTGGTTGGGACTGTCAAGTCAGCCTCAGAACTTGCGAATGATTGGGACGAACTCGGAGCAGGGGGGAAGGTAGCGGGGTTGGGGTTTACGGCTCTCAGTGGGGCGACGGACGTCCTAATCTTGTTCGGTGGGTTCGGGTTGGTACTGAAGGCTCTGGGGGTAGGTGCTCGAGGTGTAAAAGTTGTGAGCTCTATCAGTACGCCTTCCGCTGCCGAGGCGATACAGACCGGCTGCCCATCCAGCCTGAAAGCTATCCTGCAGGAAAAAGGCGAAATAACCAGCAAGGACGTTTACCAGCATCTGGCCAAGGCTACGTCACGCAATATCGAAAGCTACAACAAGAACCGGCAGGGCAAGACAAGAATTGAACGAAACTGTCCGGATCTTAAGAAAAT
>SDBU01004934.1_pt1 | contig 16150 bp, 13 predicted proteins | sample 2277071 | NCBI WGS metagenome assembly SDBU01 (sample SAMN10397929, study PRJNA504765) | marine sediment metagenome | isolation source: marine sediment core GS08_GC12, 126 cmbsf | place: Arctic Ocean: Gakkel Ridge, Loki's castle | collected 2008
CGGTAGCTGGCATGTTGGGCAAAGAACATGCGCATCTCTCCTAGCATTTTCTTCTCATTCATTAGCCACCATGATGTCCGACGGGTGGGCATTCGACGGATGTTTTCCGCCGTCGCCGCAATTTTGCCGTTACGCTTTGCGGCATCAATAATTGCCTGACTCGCTTTCACCGTTATCCCAATGGGTTTCTCAACAATAACGTTGACGCCAGCATCTAGGCACTTGATGGCATTGATATGGTGGTATGCGTGCGGCGCGCAGATATTTACTCCATCAAGTGATTCCTTCTGGAGCATCTCATCGGTATCATCATAAACAACGGGCTTTTTGCCTGTCGCATCTTTCACCTGGTTGGCAAAATCCTCGGCGCGCTCCTTGACTGTGTCGCACATTGCGACCAAATCCACTTTTTCGGGCACCGTTTCCTTTATTTTCAGGTACGAGTTTCGATGCCCACCGGCCATGCCGCCACAACCAACAATTGCAATTTTTACTGCCATTGATAAATCTCCTTTGTTAAATTTGCGTGAACTGTTCGGGAGTCTTCTGGGGTTTATTGAAAACAAGATAAATCTATTAGTCATTTTTTCCTTGCACTTTTCATAGAAATCTAATCTCAATCAACCTTTTTTACAGGTCCTTGGAACAACGAAAACCTATGTCATAGTCTGTGTTTATGGGTTTACAATTACGGCGAAACGCACACCGTACTAAATACTGATTAAATTGCCAAGAACCGCCGCGGCACATGCGGTGTTCGCCCGAAACTGGGCCTTTTGGATTGTGGATAGGGCTGCTGTTATAGTAATCTTTATCGTAAAAATCCGCGCACCACTCCCATACATTCCCTGCCATATCCATCACTTCATACGGGCTTTCTCCTGCGGAATATTTGTCGACAGGTGTGGTGTCATCAACATTGCTATTAAAATTGCAGTAGGATGTATTTGGTGAATTATCTCCCCATGGATATCGTATTCCATCTGTGCCTCTGGCGGCTTTTTCCCATTCCGCTTCGGTAGGCAAGCGTTTCTCAGCCCATTCCGCATAGGCTTGTGCGGCATACCAACTAACATAAATAACAGGATGAGTCGCTTTCCCACGGGGAAAATCATCTCTATTCCACAGATAGAGATAGTTTCCAGCGTGGAATTTTTTATCAATGCGATTCTTACGCCACTGTGGGTTCGCGTCCACAAAATTCTTATATTGTGCGTTAGTGACAGGATATTTGTCGATATAAAAGGCATCCAGAGTGATGCTATTCTTTGGACGCTCGTCGTCGCCCCCGTCCTCCTCTGAGCTTCCCATGATGAATTCCCCTTCTGGGATGAGCATCATCTCTGCGTCATCAATAGTATTGACAATCACCTTTAGAATAGGAGATACTGTGGACGCAGTGCTTTCTGCAGTTGACGGTTGCACAGATGTGTCCTGTGGGCTGAGTTGTTGTAAGTCTGCTTTGAGCACTTCAGCGCTCGGATAGCGTTGTTCTACTTTCATCTGCAACAGTTTACTCACAACCTGTTCAATCTTTTTACTCAATTTTGGATTGATGTCGAGCAAAGGTGGAAAATCAAATAGATTTCTTTCTCCGGGGTCCATACCCGTTAGAAGATAATGCATCGTAGCACCTAACGCATATAAATCACTGCGCGGTTCTGCTAATCCCTGCCACTGTTCCGGTGGTGCATAACCGAGGGAGCTTGTCTGCGCGCCGGACATATCAGCGTAGAAGTGTCGCAATATGCCATACACTGAGAGCATGAGCTTCTCTGGGATAGCGAAAATAATGTTTTCCGGATTCAGGTCTTGATAGATGATAGGTGGTTGATGGGTGTGTAATTTTATTAAAACATCGCAAATTGTTTGTGCCCAACTGATTACCTGATCTTCAGGCACTACATCCTCCCATTTGCTAAGATATTCCAGCAAGGTGTATCCTTTGACGTGAGGGGTCACCAGGTAGTGTTTGTTTCCATCAGTAAAAAAGTCCAGAATAGGGATGATGTTGGGATGCGCGAAACCTGTAAACATACGCGCATCCGATTGGAAGTATTCAACTGCCTCGGCGCGCAAAGCTGGGTCAGAAATGTGGTCAATGATTTCCTTGATGGCACATTCGTAGTTGAGCTGTGTATCATCAGCTAAGTAGACCGCGCCCATTTCCTCTTGGCGAATCACCTGTTTGATGTTGTAACGCTTATGTAAGAAGATACCTTCTTTGAGCAATGTTGTCGGTGAATCATTGGATAACTCGGAATCTCGTGAGCGGAAAACATTATTCAACAGAAAGAACAGAATAATGATAATAAACGGCAAAAACACCAATAGTATCCACCAAGGTGCCAAACCGAATGGCAACACAGCGACAAACGCTAAAGGAATATCAAAATGTCTTTTTCGTATCATCGTGTGTCTCCTAAACCCACCTTTCGCATTTCGCTTTTATGCATTTCAAAACTTATAAAAAATTGGGTAGAACAAGACAAAGTAAATGGGGCTCCAAACTTTCTTTATTTGTATTTATTGGCCATTGTGATGTGCTGATAATTTTTTTACAAACTCTTGGCGCAACGAAAACCCAAGTCATACTCTACACTTGTAGTCTTGGTAGGGCGGCGAAAAGCACACCGCAAGCGGTATTGGTCCATGTTCCAAGAACCACCACGGCACACACAAACCTCTCCCTGTCTCGGCCCCTTTGGATTGTGGGTAGGGCTGTTTTTATAATAATCTTTATCATAAAAATCTTCGCACCACTCCCATACATTCCCTGCTATGTCTATTACTCCATAAGGACTTTCTCCTGCCGGATATCTTGTGACATGCGTGGTGTCATCAATTTTGTTACCAAAATTGCAGTTGGATTCATCTGGCTCTCTACTTCCCCATGGATACATTCTTCCATCTGTGCCTCCGGCGGCTTTTTCCCATTCCGCCTCAGTAGGCAATCGTTTTCCAGCCCATTCCGCATAGGCTTGCGCGGCATACCAAGTTACATAAACAACAGGATGATTCGCCTTCCCTCTGGGATAATCATTTTCACTCCATAATCTAAGATAATTCTTATAGTATAGATTCTTACTAACGCGTCTTTTACGCCACTGTGAGTTCTCGTCGATAAATTTCTTATATTGTGCGTTGGTGACAGGATATTTGTCTATATAAAAGGCATCCAGAGTGACACGATGCTGTGGAAGTTCGTCGTCGCTCCCTTCTCCTGGCAAACTCCCCATGAGGAATTCCCCCTCTGGGATGAGTATCATCTCCGCGTCATCAATAGCATTGATAATCGCTTCCGGAGTAAAATACGCTGTGGACGCAGTGATTTCTGCAATGGACGGTTGCACAGATGTGTCCTGCGGGCTGAGTTGTTGCAAGTCCGCTTTAAGTTCCTCAACGCTCGGATAACGTTGTTCTACCTCTTTTTGCAATAGTTTATTCACAATCCGTTCAATATCTTCAGTCAATGTAGGTTTAATATCGCGCAGAGGTGGAAAATCCGATGAATCTTTCCTTTTGGGGTCTATGCCCGTTAAAAGGTGATGCATAATGGCACCTAGCGCATATAAATCGCTGCGCGGTTCTGCTAATCCTTGCCACTGTTCCGGTGGTGCATAACCGGGGTTGCTTACCGGCTCACCGGACGTATCAGCATAAAAATATCGTGATATACCATATACTGAGAGCATTACTAGCTTCTGTGGACCAACGAAAATAATGTTTTCTGGCTTCAAATCTTGATAGATAATAGGTGGTTGATGGGCATGTAATGCTATCAAAACGTCACAAATTGTGTGTGCCCAACCGATTACCATCTCTTCAGCCACCGCGTCCCTCAATTCGTTAAGGTATTCCAGCAGGGAGTATCCTTTGATGTAAGGGGTCACCAAGTAGTGTTTGTTGCCATCAGTAAAAAAGTCTATAATAGGGGTGATATTAGAATGCGTGAAATCCGAAAATATACGCGCATCTGATTGGAAGCGTTCAAGCGCTTCGGTACGCACATTTGGGTCAGAAATGTTGTCAATGATTTCCTTGATGGCACATTCACTGTTGAGGTTCGTGTCGTCAGCTAAGTAGATAGCACCCGTTTGCTCTCGACTAATCACCTGTTTGATGTGGTAACGCTCGTGTAAGAGGGCATCTTTCTTGAGTGCCCCCCGCGAACCATTGGGAGACGCGGGTTCTCGTGAGCGTGAAGCTTTATTCAGCAGAAGGAACAGGATAATGATAATGAACGGTAAGAACACCAATAGTATCCACCAAGGCGATACGCCGAAGGGCAACACAGCGACAAACGCTAAAGGAATATCAAAATGTCTATTTTGTATCATCGTGTGTCTCCTTAGTCGAACGAATTAACATCTATTAATAATACCACACATTAAAAATTTTATCAAGAGACATTAAGCGGAAAACGGAAAATGGAAAACGGAAAAATTGGAAGGGGAATGGAATGAAGATTGAAGATTGAAGATTGAAAAGATTAGTTCGCCAATGTCCCGTAGCGAAGCCCCGATTCTCGGGATGGCTCTTGCTTAACTGCCACGAAAGGTTAGTCACGAAAGAAGGAATTATCGTGATTCGCTTCGCGAACTTGACTTTTCAAAAGGGGACCTATGCTTAAGAAAGTGAAAAAAAATCTGGACAAACCACTCTCAAAAAAGTATAATCAACAGAAATCTGGACTTTAGTAGTTTTGAAAAATAAACTTTACATTTCGGATTCCGCAAGTCCACCTGCCTGTGACCTGCCTGTGCAGAAGGCAGGTCACAGGCAGGTAATTCGTAATTTACATAAAGGGAGAAACTTTCTATGATTATAGATTCTCATGCCCACCTGAAGCACGGAGACGCTCAGAGAACAGAATACAGCGCGGAAGCTATTGTGAAGACGATGGATGCGGTGGGAATCAACAAATCTGTCGTATTTGCAATGTCAACTACAACTCAACGGTCTATTGAGATGGCAAGAGAAGCTGTTGAGAAATTTCCAGAGCGATTGATTCCTTACGTTTACGCTATTCCTAGCTATGAAAAATCTGTTCTTGAAGAGCTTGATGAAGCTATCTCAAAACTTGGATTTCGAGGAATCAAGCTTCACGTTGGAGAATGTACCCTGGCAGAATATGTGACCGACCCTGTCATTGAATTTGCTGGCAAACACGGTGTCCCCTGTTTAATTGATTGTGCAGGCAGATTAGGCGCGATTGAACGAATGGCAAAGATATTTCCTGAAACGAAAATTATCGTTGCACACCTTGGGAGATATCTCTGTCAGGATGAGACTGTTATAAATAATTTTATCGCTCTTGCAGAGGCGCACAACAATATTTTCCTGGATGTCAGCGGCGTTGTCATCCCGAAGAAAGTCACAGAAGCGATATATCGAATCGGCTCCAACCGCGTCATCTTTGGGACTGATGGTCCACATAAAAATCCAAATACTATAGGATTTGCGCGCGCCGAACTTGATAAGATTCGGGCATTGGATTTAAACCCGGATGACGAAGCCGCGGTTCTGGGCGGAGCCATCGCCGAGTTGTTGAAGCTATAAAAACATCTTTATGAATACTACAACGAGATTTTGTTAGAGTTGGTGAGTTGTGGAAACGTGAAACGTAAAACGTGAAACGTGAGGCGTGCAGGAGCATGGCAAGAAGATACAAGTTTTGCAATTGAACCAACAGGGAAGGGAGTTCTCTCGGAAAGTAATGAAACAATCAGAATTAACGCAATGGCGCAAAGACGCAAGGTCGCTAAGCCTTCTTTGCGACTTTGCGACTTTGCGTTAAAAGTGGGGGTGAAATTACAACCCCACCCTTCGGTAGATCAGGATTTGACTACGTTGAGACTTTCCGAGAAATCTCGGAAGGAGGAAAGGAGGTGTGTTAAAATAATCACTATCAAGATTTTGTCGCTTCTCATATTTCTATTTGCTGGGTGAGCAGGAACTTGCGGGGTAGTATGTGCGTATTTTACTAAAGGATGTAAAAAAACATTCAGTATTTTACCAAAGAATGTTTCAATACGCCTTTTAGATGGATGACACAAACACCCACTACTCGGTATTAGCCGAGCTACTTTATCAGGAGTTACAATTGACTTTTCCACCTTCACGGTTCGCTCTAAGCATGGTCTTCATGCTCAGTTTCAAGGCTACTGGACAAATAAGTCACTCTGTAACTACCCACAAGATTTTACACAATATAGGATTGCATATTGAAACCCGATATCTTGTCAAAGAACGGAAATGGAGATGGACACCCTCTCCAAACCTCACCCGAATTGAAATAGATTATAATATTTTGTGGCAAAAATGTCAAGTATTTTTTATCAATTAAATTATTTTTCTGCACTATACCTTCTTCGACGAGAAAGCCCACTGAGTAAGTCCATAAAGGATAGTTCACTTCACTGTGGGAGGTATAACATTTGTGTTGTCACTCATTTTGTTAATTCTTGTTTGGCTAACTGGAACCATTTGATTAAGGCTTTTCCAAGAAATAAAACCGCCCTTATGCTCGGTGTGGATTGCCAAATCCACGCCAAATCACCGCTGGATTTGGCAATCCAGCGAGAGCAGTCGAGAGGATTATTTTCTTTGATATGCCTAAAGTTGCGTTTTTATCCGACCAATGTCCAAAGGTAAACTATTATTCATCAATCCTTGGATTTACGATTTTGCCGCGTATAATATGTGGATAGAGCCAATTGGCTTGTTCTACATCGCTAGTGTCTTGCGGGAACACGATTATGAAATTGCTTTCATAGATTGTCTCGATAGGTACCATCCTGATTTGTTGAAACTCCAAGGTCGGGACACTCCTAAACTTAGTACTTATAGCTGTGGACGATACTATAAAGAAATAATCGAAAAACCAGAGTTGCTAAAGCACATGCCGCGGAAATACGGCAGATATGGGATAACTTTAGAGATATTTGACGCCGAATTAGAGCGGATAGGCAAGCCGGATGCAGTGCTTGTGACTTCCAAAATGACCTACTGGTATCCTGGACCTTTTGAAGTAATTCGCCGTGTAAAAAAACGTTATCCTGATGTGCCGGTGATATTGGGGGGGACATACGCGACGCTCTGCCATCAGCACGCGGTAGAACACTCAAGAGCGGATTATGTTATCGCAGGAGAAGGCGAACTACAAACATTGCAATTGGTTGATACGCTGACCGGTAACACCTCCGATTATTCCCAGTTCCCTACGGACATCAGTGATTATCCTTTTCCCACTCATGATTTAATTCATAACCTGAATTATGCGGCGATTCTCACTGCGCGCGGATGTCCGAAGCGTTGTAGTTATTGCGCCGTTGGATTAATCAATCCGGGCTTCCGACAGCGTCGCCCTGAAAATGTCCTCAATGAATTGGAATGGTGCTATCATGAACTCGGCGTGCGGAACTTCGCGTTTTACGACGACGCGCTGCTAGTGAATGCGAAAAATCACATTCATAAAATCCTCGACAGCATTTTGGAGCGTCGTCTTCAATGTTATTTTCATACGCCCAACTCTCTGCATGCTCAACTGATAGATGCTGAACTTGCGCATAAAATGTATGCGTCAGGATTTAAAACCATTCGCATCAGCCTGGAAACTAGCGACATTAATCGCCAAAAAAAAACTAGCGGAAGTAAAGTAACCAACGCTGGGCTTCGACGAGCCATAGAAAATCTAAAATCCGCGGGCTTCACATCTCATGATATCGGCGTGTACGTGATGATAGGTTTGCCCGGACAATCATTACAAGAAGTGCGCGGCAGCATTGATTTTGTCCACGATTGCGGCGCCCAGGTCAGGTTAGCGCAGTATTCACCAATCCCCGGCACCGCCGAATGGCAACGGGCAGTATCAGAATACGGTTTTGCTCCCGACGCTGACCCGCTGCTACATAATAACACCATTTTCCCATTTCAAACAGAGGCGAACTATGCTGATTTCGAGTCCGTAAAAGCATTCACTCACAAGGACAATATTGGATGAAAAATATTGACGAAGTGATGAGAGTGTATTATGTGAATTACGAATTACGAGTTACGAATTACGAATTGGGAAAAACGCCCCGATTCTCGGGGTTGCTTCGCGAACATGTCCTCATAGGTTTGCAGAATCCAAAATGTAAAGCTTTCTTTCGTGGCGAAAGTTTAATATTGAAAAATACTTAGTTCGCCAATGTCATATTTCCGCGTAGCCTAAGATTCTATACTTAGTTCCTGGAATGGAGTCCACCGAGTGCCAACTTAGAAAGTTGGGCTACGATTGGATTCGACCAGGAATTTATCACTACACATTTCCAAACGAATTTACGGCAAGATATAACGTGTTCAAAATCTGGGAATGTGATGGCGAAGAGATTTTGTCAAAACGCCTTTTGGGTCTGTTGCCCTTCACTCCGCTGATGCAACCTGAAAACGTTAGCGACTATGAATGGATGGGTAAATGTGTCCGAACAGTTGAATCCTCTGTGCCAAGCGAGCAGGATAGAAAAGACCTACTCGCCAGCACGGGTGTCTTGGCTGGTTTGGTTCATGATATTCATTTTGTCCAAACTTTTATACCGGAGGAAATCAACTGCCACGAAATATCATGAGACAATCGTCTGTAGTTCAAGCATTGCTTGAGAAAGAAAGAATAGCGATTACAAGAGAAAAAGGAACTCAAGACATAATCTCTGTCTTAGAAGTTCGCTTTGGCGAAGTTGATGATAATATCAAAAATTCTTTAGTATCTATCAAGGAGGAGGAGATATTAAAGCATCTACTTCGTCGGTCGGTTATCGCTGAGAAGGATGATATCGAAAAAGAGATTATATCTTTGAGTGAATAGAGGAAATCATGAGACATTTGTCAGCAATCGCACTCACCGCGCGTCTTAAAACTGGCGTGGATTGTTGGTAAATCCACGCCAGTTTTTCGGATAGCCTCTAAATAAAACCGACAGACCCATCTTCGCGGAAAACAAATCCTCGATGCCACGGTTTGAAAGGATATTTCGCGAATGCTTCCTCATTGAGTTCGATGCCGAGACCCGGCTTATCTGGAACGGTGATGTATCCATCCTCAACCTTCAAAGGTTCCTTGACTAATTCGCTACGAGGCGGTCTATCATCGGGAATGTATTCCAGAATCAGGAAGTTAGGGATGGATGCCGCAAATTGTACATTGACAGCAGTCGCGACGGGCCCCATGGGATTGTGCGGCGCTAGTGGAACGTAGTAGGCTTCGGCCATGGCGGCGATTTTTTTGCATTCGAGGATACCGCCCGTCAGGCAGATATCCGGCTGAATTATGTCCACTGCCTGCTTCACCAGTAATTCGCGAAATTCATATTTGGTATAGAGCATTTCGCCAGTGGCGAGAGGAATATCGACATGCGCGGCGACTTTGACGAGCGCATCAATGTTTTCGGGGCGAATCGGCTCTTCAAAGAAAAATGGTTTGTACGGTTTAAGCGCTTCTGCCATCATGATAGCGCGCACCGGTTCAAAGATCTTTGCATGTGGGTCCAGCCCGATGTCGATATCATCGCCGACAGCTTTGCGTACTGCTTCCATGCGTTCAGCGGCTCCGCGTATCACCGCGTTGATAGGCATTTGGTCGCTCCCGGGCGGATGCGGGCCCATTTTTATAGCTGTGTATCCATATTTTTCAATGGTGGCAACAGCGTTTTCCGCGGCTTGTTCAGGAGTTCCACCGCCAGCGCTTTGATATACGCGAATTTTATCTCGACATTTGCCACCTAACAGCTTGTAAACCGGTACGCCGAGTGCCTTGCCTGCAATGTCCCACAACGCATGCTCAATGCCGCTGATAGCGGAGTTGATGACCGAACCGCCGGGGAATCGTGACCCATTGTACATCAACTGCCAGAGATGTTCGATATCCGTTGGGTCGCGTCCGACGAGCCAATCTTTGAAATGATGAATTGTCGCGACGGTGGCATCATCCGGCCCGACGGAATAGGCTTCTCCGATGCCTTCGATGCCTTCATCCGTGCAAACTTTCACAAAAATTAAATTTCTGCCGATATTTACAAGAAATGTTTTGATGTCCGTAATTTTCATTTTCTTCTCCATTTCATCAAAAGACGTAACGCTTTCAAATATATCACATTTTATGGTTACGGTCAAATATTATTCGCAGTTTTTTTACTTGATTTATTCGATATGATTTGGTATGATAATAAAAATACGTGAAACGTGAAACGTAAAAATGGCAAGGGGGCAAGATGGAAAGAGGGCAAGGGTGCAAAAAGGAAATTGAGTAAAATGGAAATTGGGTAATTTCTACCAAATTACCACTTTGCCGAATGACCAAGTTACCACTTCCCAAATTACCCCTTTGCCATCTTGCCCTTAGCCCTTTAACCCCTTTGCCATCTAGCCTAATATAAAGGAAGGTTAATATGTCAGATGTAACAGCGGCCGTTATGGTCGAGCCGGGAAAAATTGAATTACGGAGTTTTCCAAAGCCGGAACTTGAGGACGATGCGCTGTTAATGCGGGTGGACCAGGTAGGTGTGTGCGGCAGCGATAAACATATGTATTTGGGACATACGCGGTTAAATTTTCCTGTTATCCCCGGTCATGAAGTGGCTGGCACTGTAGTAGAAATTGGGCCTCGCGCAAATGAAGCGATGAAAGTGGTGGGCGGTCCTTTGAAAGAGGGCGATAAAATCACGGTAGTACCAGGTTCGCAAGGCTGTGGTACATGTTATTTCTGTTTGCATGTGCCACATAGACCAGCGTTATGCACCAATCGTATCATCTACGGTTTTTCGAATTGTGAAAGTCCCCCGTATCTGACTGGGAATGCATCGGAATATACATATATTCACGGCAGGTCCTGGGTATTCAAAATCTCCGATGATATTCCTGAAAAAATCCGCGTGCTGGCAGAACCCGCGACAGTTGCCACGCGTGCTGTTGAACGCGCTTATGCGCCGGGCATACCTCACATCGGCGAAGGTTATGGCATCGGAAAACGCGTCGCTGTGTTGGGGGCCGGTCCAATTGGACTAATGGTTGTAGCTGTCCTCAGACATACAGGCGCAGGCGAGATTATTTCTACAGACATCGTTGATAGTCGGTTGGAAATGGCAAAAAAGATGGGCGCCTCCATCACTATCAATGCCGGGCAAACGACCCTCGAAGAGCGTATTGAACAGGTACAGGACTTAACGGACGGAGTTGGAGCGGATATTGTCATCGAATGCGCGGGATTGCCCAGCGTTTTCCGAGAGGCAATCGAACTGGTACGCCGCGGGGGAAAAATTATGGAAATTGGTCACTACTGTGATTCTGGCGAGGTCGAGGTCAATCCGCATGTTGTCTGTCGCAAAGACCTTGATATTCAGGGAGTGTGGTCATATCCGCAAATCCAATTTGAGACAGCGCTTAAATTTCTCCAGCGCACCACCGCGCCGCTGGAGGAATTGGTCACACACCACCTTCCGCTGGAGAAATTTGAAGACAGTATTCATTTACTTGGTTCAGAAGGTGTATTCAAAGTTGTCGTTGAACCTTAATGGGGAAATTTGGTAAAGTTACCATTATTCAAAGGTTGTGGTCAAAATGACTTATAAATGCAATATGTTTCTTACGTCAATAATTATTGTGCTGTTGAGCTTAATCGCATCAACTTGTTATAGCGCCCCTCCTCCGACGGCGGAAGTGTTAGCAAAAGCAGCAGCATATGTAAAAGGATTGCAAAATGCCGATGCTGGTTGGCCGTTGACGCAGGGTGGAGAGAGTGATGTGGAAGAAACCGCGTTTGCGATACAAGCGTTACTCTTCATCGGCGAAGGGTCAGGGTCAGAAGTAATTCAAAAAGGGCTGGATTATCTAAGAAAATTGCAGGGCGAAGACGGCGATTGGAACGCGAATCCTGCTCATACAGCATTTGTCATCATGGCTCTATGGGAATCGGGTCATGATAAAAAAATTTTTAACGCTTTAGGATGGCTTAGAAAAAAAGCGCAAAATCCTGACGGCAGTTGGGCGAAAAGTGCGGATGAATCAGCGACCCCTAGCATTCCTTCTACGGGCGTTATTGCTTACACAGGTGTTGTTCTAACCAGCATGAAGCGCGTCAATTTATATGCTGACACTTACACTCCCGCGGAGAAAGGAGTAAAGTGGCTTCTTGATGTGATGAATGAAGATGGCGCGTGGGGCATGACGAAAAAAGAATCCTCAAATGTGCTAGCAACTTCATGGGCAATTCAAGGACTCGCTACCGCTACGACAGATTATGCTTATACCATCGAAACATCTCTGAAGTGGCTTAAAACAAATCAAAATGGCGACGGTGGTTTCGGCATGATAAAAGGACAATCTAGTGACCCTGAATTGACTGCTTATGCGATTCTCGCCTTAGTTGCAGGAAATGACCTTTCTAACGCCGCCGGCAACGCTAGGCGTTATCTCCGAACAGTTCAGCAAAAAGATGGCAGTTACGTCAGTGCGACGCCCATTGAATTAGATGAACCCTCTGCGAATGTCCAAACAACTTGCTTCGTCATCTGGGCTTTGATGGCTGACAAAATTAGAAGGAAAAAGTAAACAGGAATGTGGAATATAGCCTGAATTGAGTTCTCTCGGAAAGTAGCCTAGGATTCTATCGTAGCCGAAGTCGCAAGACTTCGGGATTGCCAAATTAGAAATTTGGGCTACAGCCCTCATCTTTCGGGGGTGAAGTCAAAAATCAAGGTAGGAGAAGGTTTGGAGTTTATGATGAAAAACTATACCGTTGTTTTATGCTGCTTCATTACTATTGTTCTGAATTATGCTCCTTCCACGTATGCCCTCAAAGGTCCCACATGGTTATTTACAGTGCCAACGGCTAAAACCCTTGAGGAGAGCGAGTTTACGGTTGGATGGATTTTTGCGGATATCGGCTTCACCAATAAATTGGAGGTTGGCATTCACGGAATCAAATATAATCTGGAACCCGTGAGCAAAGAGCGCACTGGCATAGCGTTTGGTGTCGCATTTTTTGAAGGCGCCTATGTTGTGGGCAGCAGACGCGCTGAGAATGTGCGTATGCATATTGGAGTCAAAGCCGCACCATCGTTTCTGTTTTTCGCAGCAGAAGTGCTGATGTCCGCCCACAATAGGGTGATTTTTGAAATAAACGACGGTTTCAATATTGGCGTGCGGCATCGGATTAAACGTCGTTTACGCCTTGATGTAGGTGTATCGTATAGTAATTTTAGCGTCTATAACACCCAATCGTATGAGGATTTTCCCAGAGGGTATTACAGACGCTCATTACGTGAATTTCGTTTCCGACCAATAATCGGATTGGCATATTCAGACGTGTTCTAATTTGCCAATGCCCGAATTCCCAAGAATTCGGGCTTCACAGAATTTAGGATACCCCGAAGTCTTGCGACTTCGGCTACAATAGGCTTAGGGCGTAAAACGCAAATAATTATCCTAGTAATTTTTCTCGCGCGTCAGTGTCGGCATATACCGACAGAATCTCGCCATAGTAAAGTCTATGGAAGTCTCCACTCGCATAAGCGCTTGAGCGAATCTCAGCGGCCAATTCGTCCGGTATCACATCGTTTTTATGTACGACCTTACATTCGTAGTGAATCACACACTCCTCGACGATGGGAGATTTGACTTTCTTGCCAGGCGCGGCGGTCAGTCCTTTTTCAGCGAATTTGTCTTGGTCTCGTCCTGAAACTGTGCCGAAATACAAAACTTCATCCGAAAGGTCAGGTGTTGGTACGTTCACGGTGAAATCGTCTGTGATTTCAATCAAATCATAGGTGTACCGCGATGGACGTACAAGTACGATGAAAATTGGCTTGCCCCAGATGATGCCAATTGTACCCCAACCAATAGTCATCGCGTTGGGTTTACCTTCGCTATCCATCGACGCCAGAAGTAAGCCGTCGTGCCCCATTATACCGATGGTTTCCGGTAAATAATCTGTATATTTTACTTCGATTTTAGACATAAATGCTCCTTTCGAGTTTTAGGTAATTTTGACTAATAATCTTGCGTTTTCGGAACGCCGACTTCAGTCGGTAATACCTGCTATTTATTTTTTATTTGAAAAGCAGAAAGCAGGCGTTTCTGTGCTTCCCTCAAATGTTAAATTTAATAATCAAAATTACCTGCCTAGATTATCACTACCACACAAAACGGGAAACGGAAAATCCGCCTTCTGACATCCGACCTCCGTCTTCCGTCTTCCGCCTTCCGTTCACTAATCTCCCAATGCTTTTCGCACCTCTTCCAATTGTTCGCGTATCGGAATATCCTGTGGGCATTTTGGTTCGCATTCGCCGCATTCGATGCACGCTTCCGCCCATGCAGGAGCAGGTTCTTCATCTACTTTGCGCTCTCCTAATCGCGAGTATTGCCGTTGCGCATGCTCTTTCAAACCGTAGACGCGGAGGTAATTCATCGCCTGGAAGTTGGCGGATATATCCACGTCTTGCTCACAAGGCATACAATAGTCACAGCCTGTACAATATAAATCAGCGAGGCGTTTATTCTCTTCCAACATTTCCAACACATGCTGACGTTCCTCTGCGCTCAGTGGTTCAGTGCGTGAGCCGGTAACAACGTTCTCATCGACCATTTCGATGCTGTTCATGCCCGACAAAGCTATTGTGACATTTGGATTGGAGAGCACGAAACGCAGCGCGACTTCAGGCGCGCTCTTGCTACCACCGGGAATGAGGTTTTGAATCTGTTGCGATGACGCAACCAGGCGTCCACCACCGATAGGTCCCATAATTGTCACGCCCATGCCTCGTTCATGTGCTTGGGCGATAGCATCTTCATTTTTACGGTCTAAAAGATTGTACTGCACTGTCATGCCGTCAAACTCGCCGGTTTCAATTAATTTTGGAATATTTTCGTAATCGTGAGAGGAAAAGCAGAAATAACGAAATAGACCTTCCTCCTGTGCCTTGCGCGCTTCTGCCAACGGCCCCTGACTGATGCCTTCGACATATTGTTCCCACCTTAATCCGTGGCAGTGATAAAAATCGATATAATCGACGTCTAATCTTTCCAATGACTGTTCGAGCAGGTGACGCCATTCACCGGAGTCCGACCCTTTGTATGGATTTTTTGTGGAGATATATAACTGGTCGCGCCTGCCTTTAATTGCTTTACCTAATACAACTTGACTTTCCTGATTGCAATAACTGACCGCCGTGTCAAAATAATTCACGCCTAAATCCATCGCATGCCGAAGCATTTTGATAGTGTATTCCTCTTTGACGTGGTCATCTTCCATCGGCAGCCGCATACACCCAAAACTTAAAGCTGAAACTTTAATTCCTGTTTTGCCATATTCACGATACTGCATTATATCTGGTACTCCTTATCAATTTAAGTGGTGTCCCTAAACTATTGACTTTTCTACTCCAATGTTAGAGGAGCCGTTCATTCCTATAAGCCAGGGCAAAAGGGCAAAGGGGCAAGATGGCAAAGAAACAAGTCGCGGTGCTCCTTCGGAGATGGAAGGTTGGAAGGATGGATGATTGAATAGATAGGTTCCTTCCATCCATTTTTCCATTTATCCAACAGAGTTTTTATGCCAAAAATTGAGGACCAAGCTAATTGAGGATTGGTCATAAATAGTTTGTTTGCCGTATTACCCTCTTGCCTCTTTGCCTTCTTGCCCTCTCACCATTTTGCACCGACTCACTTTCTCGCAACCTTCGGTTTCCCATAAAAGCTCCTTTTAATATTAAACAACACCAACATCTTCTAGCGGTACAGTCATTTGCATTGCGCCCAATCGCACAACAGCCTTCTGAGTGTGCGAATCAATCTCACTTAATATTCCTACGCGGTCTAAACTATGCACACGCACTTTATCCCCTGTTTTCAATTTGTGAATAAATTCCTGCTGTTGTTTTTCTTCGGGAAATTCCTTTAGCTTCTCAGCCATATATATACTGATTTCATGTAGCGATTTGAGTAATTTTGGCGACGCTTGCGCGCCGCGCAAACGGTCAATTCGACCTCTGGCGGTGCGGAGTGCAGTAAAAGCATTTTTGTGGAGTTGTTCTCGCATCTCTTTTTCTTGCTTCGCTAGTTCGTCCAGTTTCTGACGGTATTCATGTTCTAAACGCAACGCCTCTGCTTTTGCC
>SDBU01004935.1_pt1 | contig 16149 bp, 40 predicted proteins | sample 2277071 | NCBI WGS metagenome assembly SDBU01 (sample SAMN10397929, study PRJNA504765) | marine sediment metagenome | isolation source: marine sediment core GS08_GC12, 126 cmbsf | place: Arctic Ocean: Gakkel Ridge, Loki's castle | collected 2008
TCCCAATTGTGGCCGGGTTCATGGAGGATTGTCCACTTACAATCAGCATGCCAGCCCCACTCCACCGGGCTAACAGCCAACGCCTGCTCTATGATTTCTGGCATGATTGCTCCTTTGCGAGCCTGTATCCCCGACACGCCATACTGCCAGGCAGAAAAGCCTTGCAAACTTCTGGCTTGTGCTCATGGATCAGACACCCCTTGTCGGGCGACCAGAAGTAGCATGAGTGATCGAACTCGCCACGGTTGATGTCACGGTTGAAGTAAAAAGTTCGTACTGATTTTGCATCCGCTGGAAGGCTCTGAATCTCGTCTGGCATGAAGGGCGGCGTTCCTATATGTTTGCAGCACTCGCCGCACTTCTGACAAGCGGCCTCAGAAGCAAAGCCGGTTCCTTCGCACTGGTCGCATTCCACGCTGCTGAGAAGGCGATACCCTTCGCCATCGCAATTCTGGCATTTCATTTCGCTTCCTCCAGTACGGCACGCCCTGCGGGGGTGATGAAGAAGAAGCGATTATATGCATAGCCAATCCAGTCCCAGTTTTCGCAGAACCGACCTACGCTTGTAGGACCCGGCCCCTCTATCAAGAAAAAGTTATCCTTCCCCGTTCCGGCGTCACACACAGCACGGGCGTTTTCGAGGTACTTCAGTTGTGGGCGGGTAGGTTTCATGATTCACGCTCCTTATGCAAACGCTCTTGGCTTGCCCCGCATCATGGTTCCGCATTTAGGGCAGCAGATATTTTTAGGGTCGGTCAGTCGAAGGTAGCCATTGCCGATAGATGTAGCCGTTGGCTTTACGCCCTTGACATGGCCGCATCGTGGGCAGCGGTATTTCGACCAAGGGATTAACATTCTTCCGCCTCCAGTACGGCACGCCCTGCGGGGGTGATGGTGTAAGCGATAGACATGTAGCGATCTGCCACGATCCATTCCCGTGACTCACACGCCCTTCCAGTAACTCTTCGCCCCGGCTGATGGATTCGGAACCAGCCTCGCCCTGTATCACAGGCTCTGCGGGCGTTTTCGAGGTATTCGATTTGTGCGGGGGTAGGTTTCATGATTCACGCTCCGGCTCATCTGAGCTTTCCTCAAGCATGGCGTCGGCCTGCCTGAACGCCCCGTTTCTGACGCCACATTCGCCGGACTTTTCCAATTCGCCACGAATGATAAGGCCCTGCATCGCCAGCCCTGCATACCACTGGCGTAGGGTCATGCGAGGTTCTAGGCTAGGCTGGTTTTCTATTTCTTTGAGTGCTGCTTCTCTAGCCTTTTTATAGATTTCTTCTATTACCGCCGCCATGTTCCCGAATCCTGGGGTTAGTTTAATAGGCCCCTCGAAATTTTCTACTACTAGCGGTTCTTTCTTTTTTGGTTTCATGATTTTCCTTTTTCTGGTTCTATGGCAGGAATGGTTATCTCTAATATATGATAGGGGCAGGCGCGGCAATGGTCTCCGGCAAATGCCAAAAGGCCCTCTTTACTAGGCCACGCCGTACCACAGACATCCCATACCCCATCCGCGTAACTTATTATCAAATAGATAGTTTTTGATTCTATTGCAGGAGCGTCACTGGAATTTATAATTCTTGTTTTCACTTCGGCTGAATCCAACTGGCCCATAGCTTTTCGTGGTTTCATGGTTTTCTTCCCTTGGGCTTAAAATGGGCTTCGCCCGTACCCATTACAGCTTTATAGTGCCATCGGATTACCATATTCTCAGGAGGATCGAAGCCTGTTCTTCGTTTGTAATAGTCCATAGACTCTCTCTTCTCTTTCCCTGTAAGACCTTCCCAATATTCTTTAGCATCTTTGTACTCATCCTTAGCTACGCAGGTCTTAGCTATCTCTTTTACCAAAGGCTGTTGCGAAGCCTGGACTGCATCTTCTTGTAATTGTTTAACGTGTACCTTTTCATCCTGTTCCATTAACCAACGGCGGAAAGTCCCTACAGCCCAGCACCAACCCTTATCTTTTCCCCATTCTTTAGCCTCCCTCAAATTGTCTACGGTAAGAACGTCTTTGAATTCTTCAGCTACCTTTACCCAAGTCATACCCCAGCCGAATCTGTCTGTCGGGAAAGCCTCTCGGTAGGCGAACTCTCCATCACGAATAGCTTGACCAAAGGCGTCTGATTCTTCGTCAATAGGATAAGGTTGACCATCTTTGAATTTCATAAATTTCCCCATTGATCCGCCATCGCCTGAGCTATGCCAAGGTAAGTCCGACTACGATCCCTTGATCTATTCTTACCGGGTGGCATTCTGTGAACCCTGTGTTCTCTGCCCTCTACGAGCATGGTTGGAGTAAGCAAAGGAAGGTTTTTCAGCCATAAGCAGGTGGCCTTGGTTTCCCCATGCCCGAACTGCCAAGGCTGGATAGTCTGGTCTGGCTTACGGAACACCGTAGACATCTTCCCGATGGGGTTTTCGATACAAATAGAGTCGATGGGAGCATTGACTAATTCGAGAAAGAACCATATCGCCTTACGCTGTTCTACTTCTTTGGTGGCCCACCACCTTGCCCCGCTGCTACATAAATGCGTACAGGGTGGGAAGGCTATCATCATATCCCAGCCATCTTCAAGATGCTCTATTACGTCGCCTTGAATGTGCTGGCCGGGCTGGGCTGTCGGAAGAATGTCACAAGACCAAGCATCGTGGCCGCGCTTACAGAATTCCTCTCGAACGATTCCGCTTTCTTCACAGGCCAATAGTATTTTCATGATATTGCCCACATTGTAACAGCTACGATTATACCCGCTCCTACGATGATATTGAGTACCCCATTAGTGATTTTCTCAAAGTTTTTTGGTGTCATGATTTCTCCTTGCGTGCAACGCACTCGGCTGCTCTCATGTCCTCTTGAATACGAAGCAGCAGGGTGTTAATCTGGGCCTCGGTTATTGCTACAATTCCCCGCCATGCGTCACGCTCTTTGGCCATAGCATCTAACCCATTTATGAGGCCGCGTCTTTGGCAGCCCCATCCACCTATGCTATGATCAGTTTCTGTTGCTCCGCAATACTTACATTTCTCGTTCACGATTTCCCCTTCTTGCTCCCCAAATAAGGCCGGATATGTATGCCTGTAGCTCTTCGATCTCCGCCTTAGCCTCGGCATTCTCGTCCCTAGCCGCCTTGAGTTTACATAGGGCAAGAGCAAGCTTGGCTTCAAGGTCTTCGATGATTTCGCCTAGTGGGCATGATTCAGTCATGATTTCCCTTTCTGCTTAAAATCTATCCGCTGGACTGTATGATACAAAGCCTCTGGTGTTGAATAGGGATTGTCTACTTCTTTCCATACCGTTCGCCACTGCGCGTCAGGGTGCTTCCTTTGATATTCCTTGACCCTTTTATAAAGTCTTTCAGGATTCTGGAACTTCTCTTCAAGGGGGATGTAAATCTTCTGGCCCGGTACATAGTCTGGATGGGATTGGATTCTCTTTAAGGCTTCTTGGAATTTTCTCTCTGCCCGTTCTTTGATTTCCAAGGGAGCTTTCTTGTCCCTTGCAGGGTCGGACTTCCTTAATTTCTTAGGCATTGTTAGCGATGGTCTTGTTCCTAGCATGACTTTCCCTTTAATGATGCGCTGCCCTATCTATACTAATCCGAATGGCCTTGGCCGGATTCCACAAGAATTTCTCATATGTATTGAGGAGATATTTGTCTGGATAAGACATCCACAGATCAATGTTCACGCCCTCTTCAGTCGTAAACTTATGACCACGAAAACTGTTGAGTTTAGAGTCCAGAGGTATAACCATTTTGGCCTCTTCCCAAAAACGCGGAGGCACAATTACATCCCAATCTTTTATTGCCTTAGCGTTAGGCGCAGCCGCCCCGCCAACCACCCAGGCGTTACAAGTATCACACAACATTAGAACTATGTCTGGTATGTTCATAGTTATCCCTTTAATGGATTCCCGGTCATTGGCAAGACGCCTTTGTCCCACCTGGGAAGCTTTCTGATTTTGGCAGTTTTCTCGTCAAAAGGGCCGCAGTCTTTACAGTTTACATACTTCTGCCTTTCCCACAGCACAGCCTTGACTGCATACCAATCGTTTTCGGCCATTAACTCATCGGCTCTTCTGATCGTGTCCGCAAGTCCGTCGAGGTTCGATTCTCTTTTCACCCAAGTCTTGCCTGGATTCTCAAGAGAGTAAATATCGTGTACGTTGTAGTTCATGATATATCCCTCCAGCACGAGGAGCAATAAACTCCAGCGGCTACCAGCCCATTGTAAGTTCCGACTTTCCGAACACGCCCTTCTCGTCCACAGCCGCATTGAATCTTCCCCGCAACAACCTTCGCTGCGTCTTTAGTTGAATAGCATTCTCCCACCCATAAATACATTGGTTCCGTGTCAGCTTTTCGCCTCCACGAGTGCTTTGGCTCAAGCTCGATCCAGCCGAAATATGCCATATATGGACAAGTAGCAGGTTTCTTGACTATCCCCTTAACAACTTCGCCATTAACGATAGCCCAAAACCACTCTTGGCCGCTGAACACCGTGCCGTTCTTAAATTTTGGGAGTTTCATGATTTCAGTTCCTCGTACAGGCCTTTATACTTATCTCTCAAGTCATCGTAATCTTCTCTGGTGAATTTGACTGTCTGGTGCTTTAAAGCCAAAAGTCGGTCTATTTCTTCCTGCCCGTATTTCTCTTGCATGAAGACTAAATACTGCGCAGGATTACCAGACTTATAGACGTTGCACTGTTTACACTGTCCGTGTACTCCATGCTCTGAGAACAGGACAGAGTTATGCCTACCGGGAATGAAGTGGCCTGCATCGGCACAGTGAGAGCCTGTTAAAGCTTCTACCAACTTTCCACAAGTGCAGCACTTGAGATGCGTTTCAGTTCCCGTAGTCTTGATAGCGTCCCTAAGTCTTATATACCTGGAGAACTCTTTCCAGGCTCTTTTCTTGTGCCATGATAGGGTGTGTTTAGCCATTGTTTTCCTTAGCAAGAAGGGCATCTTCGGCTATTCCACGTAGGTAGTCAGCACAGCCGGAACAGCCGTCATAGCCGTGAACTGGTTCAGTACTATTTGCAATCTCTTCCAATCCTTCCCGCAGCCGTGCGATTCCCTTTTCGAGCGAATGTACCTTAAGGGAAAGTTCACCTGTTTTCCTAGCGTTACGCACGTTTAGCCTTTCGCATAGTTGGCATTCGCTCATTTTTTCTCCGCTTCTGGAGGCACTACGCCTTGTCCGTCGAACCAATCAACCAGCCAGTCAAGGAACTTAGAGAACTCTTCGATACTCATAGACTCTTTAGAGATATCTTTTGCCAACTGATACTGTTCGTAGATTTTCTTGAAATAGATATCCATAGTCTCTTTAGTAGCCTTGACTGGCTGGTCGTTAATTGTAAAACCTGGTATTGAATCGTCACCTTGAGACTCTTTGAAGGTTGCGATCCCAGAGGGGATTAACACTCCGTAATAGTAAGCTAGTTGAGAGTTCGTCTTAGCCGGAGACAGTCTTTGGTAAGTGACTTGTACCAACTGTCCATGCTCTTGATAGGCTAACCATTCAGAGAGCTTCATGCTCTCTTCCGGCCTTGGAGAAAGCAGTAGCGGCATCGTACCGGGTTTTTTATAAACTCTCTTGACTATCTTTAGCTTTTTCATGGTTCCCTTTCGAGTAGCTCAGGATTCCTTCGTATCTCTTCGATGACCTTCCTTTTAATCTCTCTCACGATCTCCTCAAAAGGAACGAAGCCGGGCTTTGTCTTTACTTCTCCTTCAAAAGGCTCTGTTATCACTAGAGGTTTCTTCATGGTTCACCCTAGAAAGGAATGTCGTCGCCGCCCTGCCCGTAATCGGTAGGGTCTTCTTGCGGGAGAACGGGCGGTGCTGGGGCTACCGGGGGCTGGACGTACGGAGCCGCTACTGGTGCCAGAGCAGGAGCCTGTTGAATTGAAGGTGGCCTGATCCTAATGCAAGGGGTAATACCAGAAGCTAGCGGACAGGTTGTTGGGAAAAGCTCAATACTTTTTCCGAGCCAATCGTCGGAGTCACCGCTACCAACAATTTGTTCGATGGAAAGGATGTTTGTTATGTTCAGGGTTAGCTTCTTCTTCTTGCCCGAAAAGGACAGGGCCGGTTTTTGTTTCTCTTCTCCAGACTGCCTATCCTTCACTGTCACCATTTGGCAGTCGGAAATGACTACAACATGAGGCTTGCCGTCAAGGTCTTCCGTTTTCAGATACTCGCTTTCGCTCTTCATTTGATCTCGTACTATCATAGTTCTTGCTCCTTGGGCGTAGCCCAGTTAAGGTCTTCTGATGCTAGTTAGGGGTGAAAATCTTTGCTTCGCCATAGACAATTAAATCATTCATATCTTTTAGAGCATTGAGTTCTATCCTTTCTCGTAACATCCTGAGATAGCGATGAGTAGCTTTCCATTCCTGCTTAGTCAGAGTCCTTTTGGGGTCTCTTAGGACAAGTTCAAATAGATGCTCTTTCATTGCTCTTCTCTTGAATCTACACGAGTTAATATGCACGCATCAAGGGGAGGGGGGTCTCTTGCTTCTACATCGAGTCTGAATTTAATCAAGCCTTTAACGGAACCTTCCAGTCCAGAAACGTAATTCTCGATTGGCGCACTAGTCATTGCAGGGAAAGCATTCTTGATAGCTTGGCATGCGCCGTGGCAAGCGGCTTCGTACCTCCTGAGGCGTTCCTTGGTATTCTTCAGCGTTCTTAGTAAGCCTTCCCTTTGCCGCGTAAGGCACTCCAGGTCATCTAAGTAGTGATCCGTTGGCATTCCATCTTTGATTAGGCTAATTCCACAGCCTTTACATAGAAGCATCTTCTTGCTCCTTTATAGGTACATAAACCAACGGGGGAGTTCTTGCATCAATAGCAATATCTACAGCAGCATTGATAACTTTTTGAAATTCTGCTCTTACAGCCTTTTTCTTCTTTTCCAAATCATCCTCTTCATCTCTTCCGTAGTAATCCCACGAAACCTCATCTCCCCAATCTTCAGTAAGCTTGTCATAATTTGCATTCTGTTTAATCCATTCACTTACTGCGCAGAACAGAGGGTCCAAATTAAGCTCCTGAGCTTTGCTCATGATTCTTCCTTCCAGCTAGGGTTAAACTTCTTTTCAATCTTCCAAATAGTTAGACAAGCTTTGAACTCTTCCCACATCTCTTCCTTCCTGTCTGTCCAGTCTACGATTTCTATCCTGCCCGGTTCGGTAGTTGAGATTATTATGATCTTTAGCTTATGCTCCCAACGGTTCGTACCCTTGGCGTAAGCTGCTAGTTGCATACCATGCTCTGTGTACGAGTGAACGGGTTTCCCCGGTGTAGTCTTTTGCGTCTTGAAGTCGCCTAAGACGTTCCGGCCAGTATCATAATCACAGTAAGTAATATCCAATTTGCCACCGTAACCTAGAGGCGAGGCAAACGATTCTTCAAGCACGGCTACTTCTGCTATTTCTCCCGGATACCAAACCCTAAAGGCTTCCATAATCGGGCAGGTCTGGTCGAAACCTAGAACCATTGGTATGGCTGGTACGTCAGGATTTATATCCCAGCCTAACAAAGTCTCTATCGCATTATGAACCTCAGTACCTAGATTCGCAGCCTTTGAACTGATTTCCTTAGCTATCTTATCTATGCGCCTCGCGTAGTCTTCGATAGTTTCGACGGGTCGGAATTCATCGGGCAGACGGGGAAAGTTATAGCAAGCCTTTAGTAGCTGCTCCTGCTTCCAGACTTCCAACTGAGGCTTGGCCTTCATTCGTAAAATGCCAGTGACGGACGGTACAAGCCCCATACTTCTAGCCTCTCTTAACGTAGGGGTCTTCATCTTCCCAGGCTTTGACTTCATAGGTACTTCGTAGCAGGGCTTCCCGTCCCGCCTGTACCAGTGCGATCCATCTCCGTCACCGCGTAGTAGTGTCATGATTGTTCCTTTAGAAGTTCTGCCAACATGCCGGGCTTGAGGTCTTTGGTAGATACGCCAACGCAAGCATCGTTACAAGCAGCACGCCGTTCCCATGTTTCCTGCGAAGCTTTCGCCTCCGCATCCCACTTGGCTCTTCTTGTTTCGTCACGTTCCTGCAAAGCTACCGGGTCATGCTGGAAGCAATACCACTTGCCCCCGCGCTCGACAGTGCCATTGCGTAAGCACGGATGAAAGCGGCTGGAAACATCATCCATAACGCGGACTTCGCATTGGTGTTTCTCGCTCATGATTTCCTATTCCTTCTCTTTTCTGTCTGTCTTTTCTCTCGTCTACCGGATTCTTTGCGGTTTAGAGCCTGTTCCTCTAGCCTGGCTTCGGCTCGTTCTATGTCAATTTGCGCCTTCTCTGCTTCTTTAGCTTCCTTCTCTTTTCTTTCATAGTCCAACCTAGCGTCTACTTGGCAGTCATCGCCTTTAATCATGGCTTTGCCTTCCAGCAGTCGCAGAATTTGTATTCGTTTTCTGCTGCATAAGATTCGGAGTAATCATCTAGATGCCCTTCTGTCCATTCAGGTAGCGGACAAGTGCAATCGCCATATTGCTTGTATTTGTTCTTCCACCATCCACAAGTCCCGCATCTCTTATCCTTGCTCATAGCTTCACCTAAGTTTCTGTTTCTTAAAGCCAACCCTAGCGGACTTATCCGGTGTTAACCGTCGCCGCAGGGCTAGCCCTCTATGAAGGAGTATCTTTGTACGTTTTGATTGCCCGTTCTAAGCTTCCGATGAACTTGTCTATCTCGGAGGGTTTCGGCTTGGCTACTTCTTTATCCCACCGCTTCTTACCTTCGGCGGGGTCGAGATAGGTAAGGTTCCCTTTGTTGTCCCAACCAACATTTCCATCTGGAACTCTAACATCAATAGCCCAAGGAACTTTATCAACATGCAGATTTACCACCTGTCTGATCCCACCCCAACAATGCTCCACGTAATCCCCTACCTTGAGTACGCGGCGGAGGATGGGGTAAGAACCTTCAGAAGGCCCGTCCATGAATTCATCATCCCAGCACAGAAATTTCTCGTCTGTTTCAGCCTTGCCTCGCCTGCAATACTCCCAGCCTTCCGGGGGTGTAGGCATGTTCATATGGACGATTTCGACTGCATTGTTCATGTTTCTATCCTTAATTTATAGCCTTCTCGTTTAGCATATTCCGCGAAAGACCTTGCCCCACCGGCAGGGCCATCATCTTCTAGAACAGGGGTAACGAATACGACTTTCCAGCTAGTCTTTTTTAGCCCACTCACAGGACAGCCGCCGCAGCCGGGATTAGCCAAAGCTTCTGTCCCAGCATCTTCTTTAGTTTTCGTATAGGTAAAATACACGCTGAAATGGAACTCATCGTCTTTGTTAATTAGGCCAACGATCCAGGGGTGTTCTTGAGCGTTGCTCATCACAGTTCATCCCTTTTTCTGTGAAACTCTTCACAGCCTTGGGTCTCTCTGACCTCTTCGGGGGTCAAAACAGGTAACAACTTGTCTACATACCACTCAGGATTATCCGTAAGCCAGTCTTGGACTACGTTTAACAGCCCTTTAGCTACCATTCCATCTTCTACTTCGGCGGTAGCGAACAAGTCTTCTCCGTCCCTTTCGACCTTAATAGCCAAATATATGTAAGTTACGTCGCTTTCCATGTCTATCCTTTTCTGTAACAAATCCAAAGAATGAGGACACAGATTATGTTTATTGGTAGACAGATAAGAGCCTGAACAGAGCCGCCTAGTGCTGGCCCTAGATTCATTATGGCAAGGCCGCCATTGAGTCCCATTATCAAACAGAGTTTATTGTCTAGCGTCATGATAGTTCCCTTCAGTGTATGTATCGGCCTTCATTTTCAGCCATCTTAGCTTCCATGCACTCGCCAAGCCTCTTAGCTTCCCCTATCAGGATTTTCTCTTCTCGACATTCCCGGTAAGCAAAAGGCTCTCGCCCTGCCAATAGTCCAGCGAAAGCTTGCCCGATGAACATCTCTTCTCTTGTAGGGCTATCCTTGCTCATAGTTAGCTTTCTGCTTCCGTTGCACTCCAGCTAGTATTACCACTTTCTAAGCGACCCTAATAAATTAGGCGGGTCTAAGTACCTTTTTCTAGAGATCGTGGCTTAGAGAGGCGTGTAGAGGCTACTGGGACTGTCGAAATGCTCTCTGATTGCCTGCTTAACCAGCTTTAGTAGCTTTTTCCTGCTTAGTGGGTGCTCCGAGAAATAGAAATGACTTATCTCTTCTCCGCAGACGATACACTTTCTTGATAGGCGGATATCGCCTTCCTTGGCATCTTTAAGGATAGGCAGGCCCCATTTATGCCCATAGGCGGCGCAGATTTTCTTAGCCTGATCGTCTATTTTTTGACCGTTCTCTAGGGTATGGCTAAGAGTTGCCTTAGTTAGACTTACAAAGGACGGCCCTATCTTGGCTACTTCTCCGGCTAAGTGCTGTAAGGAATGATCGGTCTTGTCTAAATCTTCTCTGAGTTCGTCTATACGCTGTGTTAGTGTCATGATTAGCTCCTAGATTGCCGGTAGGGTGATTTCAAGGATTTGGTATGGAGCGTCAGAGTTATTGACCAATTCTTCGGCATCTGTCATTAGTTCGAACTCGGCCTTAAATAGCCACTCCCCGTCGTTATGCCATCTCCAAACCGCATAAAATGTTTCTTTTTTAGTACGCCACTGATTCTCAGACGCCACGATTTTCGCTATTGCTTTTGCCATGTTAGTTCTCCAGTATGACTCTGACGTACAAAGTCTTGACTACGCCCTGTTTGAATGAAAAAGACTTCTTTAGGAAGTCCTCCAAAACACTATAAACATCGCCTCTAGGCTTTTTAGTACCCGCCTTGCCGTATTTGATTCCCCACCCTTTTGACCACCATTCACTCCGGGCCTTCAGTAGACATGTAATTTCTACCGACTCTTTTAACGAACGAGTGCTGAACTCTAGCCTGATTCCGGCCTCTTCAGGGACTTCAAAGTTTTTCGTAACCCAGCTTTGGCAGACAAAAGATTCCTCTTTGTCAGAAGCCCACGTATAACCGCAATTGTCTCGATGCAAAATTGGTGTAGTTTTTGACATGATGTTCCTTTCGTGCTTCCATTGATTCCGCTCTTGCTCCATCAACCATTCCAGCTTAGGATTGGTATTTTACTACGTCAAGGTGAATAGTGGATTTATTGAAAAAAGATTTAATACGCGATAGGGGGTAAGGTGATATGGACTACACGGACACCAACCTGCCCTCTCCCGATTAAGACCTTAGCGTCGTTTACGGCAATATGCTCGTGTGAGTATGACGTGGAGAACTTATCATTCATGCCACTCTTGGGATTGACATAATAAATATGCCAAGGCAGGCTAACACCCTGACTTATCTGAAGCTCCTCTGGTTCTGCAACTTCCGGCGTAGGAAGTATTCCTAGTTCGATAATCGGTACGTCTCCTGCGGAGCGTAGCGGAGTTATGCTCATAGTTTTCCTTTCAGTTAGAACTGTTGTAATTAAGAGTAGCTACAGCAGGACTCCTGCGCCCTTTGCTCTCCCTAACGCTCTTCCTAGGGCAACCTATTCTATTCTCCGCTGGTAGTAGTAGTTAAGCTACGTGCCGTACCGCGAGTCTAGTCAGTTGCGTTGCCACTCTTCTAGCCCGTAGTCTACCTACTTGCCCTGAAGTGCGTGCCCTGAGGATGGAGGTTGAGGTATGAGTCCCAGTGCCTGAGGAGTCCTGTAGAAGAGATGACACCGAGAAGGGTAAAGTTAACAGTCCCGAAAGACTGAAGTAAGTAAATAAGCAGCCAGAGCGGGAGTTATCAAGTCTGCCCTGACTGCCGAATGATGAGCTTGGGCTTCGCCCATACTCAAGGAAATTCAAAGAAGAGCGGACGGGGCTAGGTTGAGACCGTTTGGGCCATCGCGACCCCATCCGCTTAACTAATTCGGGCGTACCAATAGCCCTATAACGAACAAGGCCGCTCGTGAGAGCAGCCCTGTAAGTGTTATGGATACCTCTTTTTGTTCCGTAGCGAACGGCAGATTGTTTTCTAGGGATGTCCATAACTGTTATCATAATACGCCGGTACTCGTGAATTGTCAACTACTATTTTGAAGATTTTTCACTTCTTTTCCGCCAAGTAGCTAAAGCGTTTTCGGCCTTAATCTTAACATCTACCTTTTGGCTAAGGCCGATATTGTAAAGATCGTGGAACATTCCAAGATAACCATTTCTGTCACCAAACTTGTACAATCGGTCAGGATATTTCTTTGCCTTTTTAAGGAGTCTCTCCTCGCTCAGGCCCGTAAGGCAGAACGCAAACAGGGCTGCGGTGAAGGACCGGCCACAAACCACCCTATTATAGCCCCGTAGGGTTCTGTAGAGCCGTGCAATTCTATCTGCCAGTTCTCTTGATGTGACTTTGAAGTTTCCCTCTCGGAAAGCTACCATCTTTGTTGACCCATTACCTTCCCATGAGTTCCCTAGAATTCCTACGCAAGTGGAGAGGGCAATGCTATGTTCTTTTGAGAACTCTAATAGTTCAGTATAGTCAGGATAACCTGCATTTGAGAAAGCTCTTGCATAGTCTACAACCTTCCACGTTACTTGAGTATTACTGATTTCAGCCACGTTGACTTCTGCATTACAAATAATGTAGTAAAGGGGAATTTTAAGAATCTGAGCGAGAGCGTGCCTATGTTGGCCATCGACTATCCACAATTTCCCCTCCCTTTTCATGCAGAAAATTGGATAGGCTGGGATGAACCCATGTTCTTCCATCGACCTTTTGAGATCGCGCCTGGTCTTAGTGCCGATATTCACCAATCGGTTGAAGCCTTTCCTGATGTTAAACATACTGTAATCGGTTGTTTTTAGAATCTTTGCCATTTGAATCCCTTTCATAGGTTGTTAGAAATGAACTGGGCCACTTTCTTATAACCCTCTACACGCTGGGGGTCATTCTGTTTGATTTGGTTCAGATTGTTAATTGCCATGTTTGCTCTGTGAATTGCATCGGATTCCCCAGTGAACATACTAGCTTCGTGTTCTTCTTTCGTAACTACCTGGGGGGTTTCAATTACTGCGCCAGAGCCGCCATCTACTATCTCAGTGGTCTTGCCCCTTTCGCGGAGCTTGGTTACGTCGTAGGTGCGACCATCGCGGCCAGTAACAAGATTCGACTGCGGTAATGCCGCAGTGGGATCATCTTTATACTTGCGGATCATTTTTTCGCCAACTCCGCAATGTTCGGCGATTTCGCGGCCGCTCTTGCCTGCTGCCTTGGGGTGTGCTAGCGCCGCTCTGACTGCCCGCTGTTTGTCCTCATTGCTACGGTGCAAACCATTGGCCTTGTTGGCTGAGAAACTGTACCACTGGGCGTCTTCCAGCGTGCCTTGCCTTAAGTCTACATCTATCTCAGTCTGATTTCTTTGTTTATAGGCATAGACTCGGTGAAAGCCATCTGCCAGCCAGTATTTATCCCCATCGGTAAATACAATCACCTTCAGGAACGTGTCGCCTCTGCCCATTGCTTCGGCGTACTCTTGGATAACCTTATTATCCATTTCTTGACGGGGCTGAGTCCCGCCATCCAAAATGATGTCAGCTATCTTCATTGTGACTCCTTTCAATAAAACAGTCCGGTTCTTGTGAGAAAAAGTAGATAGGTAGGCCGAAATCATACGCATCGCTCTCTATCGCAGGGGTACAGGCACGGGGACAGTCTCGCCCAGCTTCGCACCTTGCATAAAACTTGCAGAATGTCAAGTCTTTGTAGCAGAGCATGATTTCTCCTCAAAACAAGGGCAGTCTGTACCTTCTTGCTCTTCGGTAATGTTCTGCCCGTCAAGATCGAGCCAGAATGGCTTAGGCTGAATAGAAAACTGGCAGAAACGGCCCTCAAAGCCACTTTCGTCTTCATCCCACCATTTGCATTTCCCGCAGCGGTTGTCTGGCGTGGTCATTTCTTCTCCTCTACTTTAGCGATAACTACTAGAAGCTCATCCCGTAATTCCGTAAGGTAGAAAGGAGTTTGCCTCCTAGCCTTTTTGCACGCTTCCAACAGGGCGGCGGTCTTGGCCTTCTCGGCTTCTAGTTTCTCTCGGTATTCGTCTGCAATGCCATCCATACGTGCGATTTCAGCGGCCTCGGCGTAACAGTCGTGTTCTCTCATCTCAATTCTCCATGATGCTGGACGGCTTCGCCGTACCGTTTCCACAACTCTTGTAGGTCGGCTACATCTCTTTCTAAAGCCAGAAAGACGATAGGCCGCTCAGGCGACAGCTTAGGTAGGGCATCTAATTCCCTTAACCCCAATTGGATAACCTTGAGAGTAAGCTCTATCTCTTGTATAGGGGTCATCTTTCCGCCTCGATTTTCTCTTCTTCTAGCTTTAAGAAGCCGTCAACTACCAAGAGAGCTTCTACACCCGCGAAGAGAGCTCCAGATAATTCTAACTTTCCAGTATGACCGGCCGCTACGGCAGTAGTGCCGAGATGAATAGAAAATGCCTGCCTCTGCTCTGCTCCCGAAGCCCTAAACTTATCGAGCAACTCTTTGTAAATCGTTTCTGCCGTTGGGTTCATGTCATTTCCTTTCAGTCTCATAATACTAAGTGTCCTGCTTCCGCTGCGCTCCAGCTTTCAGTAATAAAACAGCACGACCAAGAGAGGCTGCTTACTTGGCGGGCTTCGGCGGCGTCCGCAGATTTCAGTCAAAGAACACCGTTACAGCCACCCGTGACTATCTACACAATAGCCACCATGCCATCCGTGTGTGCAAGCCTCGGCACATTAGTGCCGACTACAGCGGGCAGGAATCAAACCTGCGTTGCCAGAATCAAGGACTGGTGTCTTTCCAATTGGACTACCGCTGTACCGCCAGGCTTCACCTACCCGACGTGAAAGGCCAAGAAAAACTATAGCTCGTTAAGCCCAAGGCCCTAAGGTTCCGCCCGTTGCGGTGGCGGAGATTGGAGGGAGCGTGGCCGGATTCCCCACCCGGCTCCGAATTACAGTCCTCTAGCAAAGGCATAAGCATACCTGTCCACCTCTCTACCCGGCTGTCCTGCGCCGCACGCTCCCATGTGTCGCTATAAAGTTGTCAATGTGCCGCAATAAGTTTACAATGCGCGGGGGAAAAGTTGTCAATGGTAGCATGGTGGCTTGCCTACAAGTCGGGCGAACCGCTTCTCCATAGAAAAGCAGTAATCCTTGCCATTGCAGTTCTTCCTGTAATTGTAAAAGTCATCGTGGCAACCTACACATTTTGAAGTAACAATACTCTTGACCCATGCTGGCCGGACGTATGTCTCTGTCTGTTCTGCCATGCTCACATTCCTTTGCTTGTCAATGCGCGGGGGAAAAGTTGTCAATCAGCGGCTACGGACAGACCACATCTACCTCACCAAGATCGACCAGCCGGTGGAGGTACACATCAACTACCTTCTCCGCCGAGATTCCCTCTTCTTCATCCTCTTTGCGGACCAATCCCATGAATTGGCTCTTGGCCGTGTCAACAGCTTCTTGTCCGCCGTTTCCCGACAAAGCCAAGGCGACGATCTTAAGCTCGTGGTCGCAACCCAAAACCGCATCGCCCTGCATCTCGCCCTTCTCGTCCAATTCTCTTACGACTTCCGTTACTCCGACTTCCCATAATCTCATCTCAGTTTCCTTTCCATTCCCGGTAGCCGCTCGGGCCACGCCTGTATAGCTGATACATATCTTCGACGGTTTCAGCACCTACCTTAGGCGCATATTCCTGTAAATAGATGAATATTCCATAACGACATGATTCATTATCATAAACGTCGATTTCGTACCCACTTAGCCTTTTGACATCTTCGACAAAAATAGGCCGGATTTGATATTCTCCCTCTTCTCCTGTTTCTTTAACTTCTCGCCAGGCTGGGTCCATACCACAAGTGCTTTCTCGCGCCCACGCTTCATCTAGGGTAGATAAAATGGTCAGCAGAGACTGAGCCGGGGGAAACTCAGCCTCCGCGACCTTTTCCAAGTCAGCCGGGGGATTGCCGACCTGGGGTACACATGAATGAGTAATATTGCCATAGAGAACTATTATTTGGCAAGAAAAGGTAATAATAAAGAGAATGACTAGAAATATTATTCCTAACGAGAAAATAAACCTTTTTCTAATAAAGAAATCCATAGCTTTCTTCCT
>SDBU01004936.1_pt1 | contig 16149 bp, 26 predicted proteins | sample 2277071 | NCBI WGS metagenome assembly SDBU01 (sample SAMN10397929, study PRJNA504765) | marine sediment metagenome | isolation source: marine sediment core GS08_GC12, 126 cmbsf | place: Arctic Ocean: Gakkel Ridge, Loki's castle | collected 2008
TTTTATTTCATCCTTAATAAGCTTGTAGAACTTTTTAGTCGCCGTCATTGACTTTTCCCATTTGTTTTCTTCGCCTTTAACAACTGCCTCTACCATGTATTTTGCTGCTTGCGTGGCCAATTTCTTTGAAAGTCCATACTGTTCTTTTAAATGTTTAACAGTATAATCTCTCAACCTGGTTCCTTCAGGAATATTTCTCAACCTCCACCAAGCAAGTTCCAATCTAGCCGCCACCTCCGGCCTAAATTTGAAATGAATCACTTTATCTTTGCCACCAAATCTCCTTCTTCGACAACTATAATCCAGTATCGCTGCCTTTAACTTTTCCGGAGTCATATCGGGAAGATGAACCTGCTCAAAATAAAATTCGGTATAAACCATTTGCCACGGTAAATATCCACTTGTTCTTTGTTCACCTGAGGTTCGAATAAAAAGATCAGGATACGGATACGGCTGTCCAGCCGTATCAAGATATGAAGCAAACGATTCCTCGTTTATCTCCTCCACCGGCACTTTATTTCTCACAATACCTTTTACTGCTCTCAAAATCTCGTCCCTACCGCCATAATCCAAAGCAACATTTAAAACGTATTTGTCATTATCTTTAGTCTCCTTTTCTACTTTCTCAATTAACTTTAATAAATCTTTAGGTAATCTGTCTTTTCTTCCCAGATGGACAAAGCGTATTTTTTCTTTTTTTGCCGTTTTAAATTCTTTTTCAAGAGTCTTTTTTATTAAAGAAAAGATTTTACTCTTTTCAACTGAAGGCCTTTTCCAATTTTCAGTGGAAAAACCCCAGAGCGTTACTGTATGGACACCCAAATCTCGCGCTGTATCCATAACTTTTCTAATTGCCTTAGCACCCTTTTCGTGCCCTTTATTAACGGGAAGTCCATGAGACCTTGCCCAACGTCCATTTCCATCCAAGATTATCGCTATATGATCAGGAATTTCTGTCCCTTTTGGAAAAGTGATTTTTGTTTTCTTAGGCATGAAAAAATTATAACACACTAATACCAATTCTAAACACATGATATAATTCCTACCATGCCAAACAGGAACCTGGAGCCAGCCCTGGAAATTCTGAATAGATACAAAAAACGCGTCTGGCCAGAAATTAAAAAATATCTAAAGGACCCGGTTTTTCCCTCTAGCTTTCAGATCCCCAAAGAGTATCAAAAATACACCCGGGAGTATTGGAAAATAGTCAAAGAATACCCCGAACGCCAAGGAAAATATCTGAGACCAACCCTCCTCCTGCTCACCACGGAAGCAATGGGCCAAGAAGCAAAAACCGCCATAAAGACGGCTGCTGCTATGCAGCTATCTGAAGAGTGGCTACTGATACATGATGATTTCCAAGACCACTCTGTTATACGGAGGGGTAAACCAACTTTACATAGAATATACGGACCCGAACTGGCTGTTAATGCTGGAAATACTCTTCATCTAATTATGTGGAAAATCCTGATGGATAACAAAGACGTCCTCGGTGAAAAGAAAGCTTTTGTCTTAACAGATGAATTTTACCGGATGCTTAAACGTACTGCCGACGGACAAGCAATTGAAATCATGTGGGCCAAAGGTAAGCGAAAGAATTTCGCAGATGAAGATTGGTTCTTTATAACAGACGGTAAAACTTCATATTATTCAATCGCAGGACCTATGCGCCTGGGGGCAATAATTGCTGGAGTAACAATCCATCAACTTAACCTTATTGCCAAGTTTGGGATTTACTTAGGCCGTTGCTTTCAGTTAGTTGACGATATTTTGGATCTAACTTCTGATTTTAAAGGCTTAAAAAAACAAACCGGAAATGACATTTTTGAAGGAAAAATAACGATCATGCTGGGACATCTACTTCGAAATGTTAACTTAAAAGATAAAGGCAAACTTCTTTCAATTTTGAAAAAATCTCGGGAAGAAAAAACCGAAAAAGAAATCGAGTGGGTTATTGATCAAATGCATCATTACAAAAGCATTGAACATGGAAGATTGCTTGCTCAAGAATTAAAACAAAAATCCCTTAATATTTTTGAAAAAGATCTGAAGTTTCTATCAAACCAGCCTGCCAGAAATCATTTAGAAACTCTAATCCATTTTGTCCTAGAAAGAGAGTACTAACTTTTTTCGAGTTTCTCTAAAATAATCTTAAACCAGGGAGTATATTTCTCCGAATTCTTTTTGATATCAGAAACAAGTTTGCCAATCTCTACCCATTTATAGCTTTCAACCTCTTCTGGATTAGGTTTTATCTCTCCTTTGTAATTACCAATAAAAACTGTATCCAGTTCATGCTCTCCCCAGATCTCACCATATTTGGCCTTATAAATAAACTTAAAAGCTTGCTTGAGAGGTGTAGAAAAACCCATCTCTTCCTTCAAACGCCTCTCAGCCGCCGCTTTATAGTTTTCACCTTTCAAGGGGTGGGTGCAACAGGCATTTGTCCAAAAAAGAGGCCACGTTGATTTCGAAGTTGCTCTTTTATGCAAAAGCATCTTTTTACCATCATCGTCGTAAATCACAACGGAAATGGCTCTATGAAGTGAAACTGGATTCTTGTGGGCCTTAATTTTATCTTGATACCCAATAATCTTATCTTTTTCATTAACAAGAACGATATCTATATTTGTCATCTTAGAATTTTACTATACGCGCTCCCTCTGCTGGGTGATTTATTATAATTTGCTTTACTCCTGCAAGTCTCACAAGTTTTGCTTTGACCTTGTTTACATTTTGCTCCCGGCAAATAATATGCATGTTTGGCCCTGCATCGATAGTGAAGTAGTTCTCAAGCCCTTGATTTCTCCATTCAATTACCTTCAACATTATTTTGAGAGTCTCAGGTGTCCAATAATAAAGCGCTGGTTTTGATGTCATCATTATCAAATGCATATTAATCGCCTCCTCTTCAAGAATCTCCCCAAATTTAGAAAAGTCTTTCTCTTTCATCGCCATTTTAATCTCGTCTACTTTTTTCTTCATCCCACTGAGTCTAGTTTTTAAAAACGGACTGCTTTCAACTAATGCATGACCTTCAGTAGAACCTACTTTCTTACTTTTTCTACCAACTATGGCGATAACATCACAGATACTCCAGTAATCTGGGGAGTACAGAGAGCGAGCATAAGATGACTCATTTGTATTTCCAGCCTTCCACTCGACAAAACCAGACGGAACTGAACGACAGGCAGACCCTGATCCAATTCTGGCAAGGATTGACAGCTGCTCTTCTGTGAGATTTAATCCAGCTGCTTTTGAGGCAGCAAGCGTAAGCGCAGCAAACCCTGAAGCTGAAGAGGCGAGACCTGTACCTTTAGGAAAATTATTGCGACTTTCAACCTTTGCTTTTAATTTAACTTTAGCCAATCTCCTAATCCTCTCTATATGTTTTACAACACGTTCTTTTTCTTTATCAGAGACAACCTTACCATCAATTTTAACTAAATCCTCCTTTAATTTTTGGTTAAATTCCACGCTTGTAATTGTAAAAATTTCTGAAAGATTCATGGAGATTGAACTATTCATTGGCAAACGTAATTTTGCGTTCCTTTTCCCCCAATACTTTATAAAAGCAATGTTTGCCGGCGCTTTGGCTGTAGCTTTCATTTCTCTATTTTTATTCCCTCTGCATTCATTTTAACTCTAAGAATTATACCTCCGGCTTTTTCTATGGAGGCCTCTACTTTTTTTCTTAATCTTTGTGAACTTAAGGCTATCATACAATCGCCTCCTCCTGCCCCGGAAAGTTTTGCACCATAAGCCCCACCCTCTCTTGCAGCAAATATTAATCTAGATAATTCTTTGCTGCTTACTCCCAAAGCATCCAAAAGACCCTGGTTTATATCCATTAATTTACCTAGTCTCTTTATATCCGATTTTTTGAGTACTTCTCTCGCTTCTTTTGTAAGAGAAGCAATTGTATCAAAAATTATACCTACTAGTTTCTTGTGGTCTTTATAAAGCTCAACCACTTGGCGGACAAGAGTCGGTGTATCTGCTTTTTTTCCAGTATAACCGACAATTAATAGTAATTTTCCTATATTAAGAGGGATTATTTTCTTCCCGCCTGTAACAAAATAGATTGTCCCACCCCAAATAGCTGCGGCCAAATCAAACCCAGAACCAACACCTTGCACATCAAGGACAGTTTTATAGCTTAAGTCAAAAAGTTCTTGATTCGTTAATTTTTTACCAAACAGCTCAGAAAGTGCCTTGATAACTCCCACCGTAACGGCGGACGAACTTCCAAACCCAAACTCACTTGAAAAATCACTTTTGGTTTCCACTCTTAAGCCAGATGTCACGTCATAGGTTTTAAAGAAATTATTTATTGCCGTTCCCACAAACCGAACTCCTTTTGGTAAATTCGCCTTCCTTAAGTCGGCAATGTCACCTACATAGTTTTTTACCCCAACATCAGGCGCATTAATTTCTATTTCCTCGCCGCTTACCAACTCCATCGAAACTCTCATCCTATGATCTACTGCTGTCACGATGCAAGGACGGTCATAAACAACCGCGTGTTCCCCAAAAAGCATTAATTTACCTGGAGCAGAAACTTTAATTGTCTTTTTCAATCCTTACCCCCTCCTCTCCTAATTTTAGGCTGAAAATATCCAAATTCCTCCTTGCGGCAAATGATAAAAGCCTGTCTGGGTTTTTATGATAAGCAAGGATTATCCCTGAACCACCTTTTTTTCCTCCAGCTCCTGAAATTTTTGCGGCACCGCCTAATTTTTCAATCCCCCTTATTATTTGTCTAGTTGAGGAAGAAACCACTCCCAGCTTCTCTAATAATAACTCGTTCTCTCTCAACAAATCCTGGAAAGACACTCTTTCCTCTTTTAATACGTAGCGCAGGAAAGCTTTAGTCACCTTTTCCATTTCAAAAAAGATTTTTTCGACTTTCCTCCTGTGTTGATTATAGAAACCTCTCACTAGACTAACCATTTCTTTTGTTGACTCTTTCGGCGTACCTGTATTAATAAGAAAGACCCTTGGAAGTTTTTTTTCAATTTTAATAGGAGAAAATATCTTTTGTTTTTCCGACTCTTTCCTAAACCATAAAAACCCTCCGTAAGTTGAGATGGTGTTATCTCCTCCACTAGGATTTCCGTGCTGCTTTTTTTCAATCTCATGGGCGATTGAATTCATCTTTTCCAAATCCCAAGGTAATTTTTTGAATCTGATGAATGCTGCTGTCAAGGCAACCGCCAAAGCAGCTGAAGAGCCCATTCCAGAACCGACCGGAATTTTAGACTCGATTTCAATCCTTAACTTAACATCTGTTTTTTCTCGAAGAGCTTGGGTTGCTTTTTTTAACCCATATTTAACAAGTTTATCCCCGTGCCGAGAGACAATCTCTAAATCTTTTTTAGTCGGTGTAATTTCTACTTTAAGGCGGCGGTCAAGAGATGTAAGAATTGCGGGGTGTCCATAAACAACTGAATGCTCGCCCGAAAGGATAATCTTGCCTGGAGCAGAAACTTTAACCTTTCTGTTCATCTATTTTTTTCTAAAAGGAGGCGCAATTAACTATCGCTTAGGTGACTGTTTCTTGCGACGAGCTTTACCTCCAGTACCTACTTTGCGGCGCTCACGAATTCGGGCATCACGAGTTAGAAGACCTGCTTTTTTAAGAGGGGGTCTGAATTTCTCTCTGTCTGCAAGGGCCAATGCTCGCGCAATTCCGTGAACGGCTGCGCCAAGCTGTCCATTTTTCCCTCCGCCAACAATTTTAACTGTAACGTAATATTTTCCAAGAGTATCAGTCAATCTGAAGGGCTTTGTCCAAGCTTCCTCATTTACTTCACCGGGAAAATATTTTTCTACCGGTTGTTCATTAACCAGACTTGTTCCTTTACCTTTAAAAAGGCGAATGCGGGCTGAGGCACTTCTGCGTCGGCCAACTGTGTAAATATAATTTATTTTTTTCTTTCTTGGCATATTAGTTATTTCTTTTCCTTAAATTTACTTTCGTACGGATTTTTAGGACCAGCTACTACCTTTAACCTTCTCATTCTTTTCTTCTTCAAACGATTGCCAGGAAGCATACCTGAGACAGCCAGTTCAGTCACTCGCTCCGGACGTTCACTTATCATTTTTTCAAAAGAAATCTCTTTAAATCCTCCTGGGTAACCAGAATGTCTCCGGTACACTTTTTGTTTTTTCTTTCGCCCAGTCAAAACAATTTTTTCTGCATTTATTACCACAACATAATCTCCCATATCCATGTGGGTCGCATAGTTGGGTTTGTGTTTACCCATTAAAAATTTAGCAATTTGGGTAGTCATTCTTCCCAAAACTTGCCCTTCAGCATTGATTAAATGCCAATCGCGCTTTATGTCTTTGTGTTTTGGTTGATATGTTTTCATTTTTTCTTAGTTGACTTACTTTCTTTCTTTTTCACTGTCTTTGTCGTCTTTTCCTTAGTTGCCTTTGTCTTTTTGACCTCTATTTCCTTTACCCACTCAAATCTTACTATTTGGGCAGCATCCCCGCGTCTGGCAGGCAGGGGAACAATTCTTGTGTAACCACCACTTCTATCTGAAAAACTGGGAACAACCTCTTTCAAAATCTTTTTGGTTGTCTCTTTGTCATTTCCCAAAATAGCAAAAATTCGCCTTTTCGCAGAAATTGAGTCTTTTTTAGCTAGATTAACCAGCTTGTCAATATCAGCCTGAATAGCTTTTGCTTTTGCTTTGGTTGTGTTTATTTTCCCATGCTCAACCAAGGCACGTATTAACGACCTAAAAAGTGCCCGCCTTGTATCTCTTTCCCGAGACAATTGTCTGCCAAAAACTCTTTTTTTCATAGATTATTTATTTTCCAAATTTTACACCCTTCTCTCCAAGGGCCGCAGAAATAATCTTGACAGATTTTTCTCCCAAATTCCTAACCTTCACCAAATCATTAACCTTAGCCTTTGCCAAATTTTCAACTGTTTCGTAGTCTGCTTTCAGTAGTGCATTGGCTACTCTCGTCGGAAGACCAATCTCCTCCACCGAAAGATTTCCTACAGGTCCTAATCCTTCTTCTTTCTTTTCCTTTTTCTTTTTAGCCTTCTTTGGCGACACTATTTGGGTATAGTAAGAAACCAAAATTTTTGAAGCTTCGCCTAAAGCTTCTTTTGGTATTATTGTTTCATCAGTCCAAATTTCTAAAATCAACTTATCATAATTTGTCAGTCTGCCAACACGAGTTTCCTCAATCTTGTAGTTAACTCTGACAACAGGTGAAAAAGATGCATCTAAAGGAATCAGACCAATTTGTCTTGTTTCTCTTTCCTCTGCCAAAGAATATCCTGTCCCTGATTCAATTTCTATTTGAGTATCAAGTTTTGCATTTTTACTTAAGAGCGCCAAAACCAACTCGGGATTAGCGATCTTTACATCTGCCGATACTTTAATGTCCTTGGCCTTTACCTCGCCTGGACCTTTAGCTGAAAGGGTAGCGCGAACAGACTTGTCGCCAGAGTAGAAAAGTCTCACCTTTTTAAGATTTAGGACAAATTCAACTATATCTTCTTTTACTCCCTTGAGAGTCGAGAACTGGTGCTTTACTCCTGAAATTTTTACAGAAGTGATGGCGGCGCCAGGAAGACTGGTTAAAAGAACTCTCCTTAAAGAATTTCCTAAAGTATGTCCATAACCTTGCTCTAAGGGTGAGATAATAAATTTTCCATAATCAGCACTCTTTTTTTCCTGTTTTATTTCAAATATAGGTTCACTCATCAGTAATCACCTCCTTAGTTCCCACTAACTTGCGCTATCGTGAATAAAACTCCACAATATCCTGGGTTGAAATAGGCTCGGGAACATCATCGGTTACTGGTTGTCTTTTAACTTTGCCCACCGCCGCTTTCCTTTGCAACCAGTCGGGAACTTTAGGCTCTTTAATTTCTAGTAGCTTTTTGACAGCCGGAACTTCTATTGCCGTTGATGTCAAACCTATTGTCTCTCCCACTTTCACTTGGTAGGAGGGAATATTAACTTTCTTGCCATTTACAAGAACGTGCCTATGGCTAACAAGTTGTCTAGCCGCCGGTCTGGAGGGAGCAAAGCCGAGCCTAAAAACTACATTGTCAAGCCGTCTCTCAAATAATGAAAGTAATTTATCGGCTGTATTGACTTTGGACTTTAGAGCCTCGGCAACATATCTTTTAAACTGCCTCTCTAATATTCCATAAAGTCTTTTTACTTTTTGTTTCTCTCTTAATTGCCTTCCGTATTGAGATACTCTTCTCCTCGTTCCTTTTGGTCCATGCACACCCGGAGGAACCATAAGACGAGTAAGTTTAGCCCCTTTTCCAAAAAGGTCAAACCCTTCACGCCTTGATAGTCTATCTTTTGGTCCGGTATATCTAGCCATCATACTCTCCTTTTCTTTTTCGGCCTTGGTCCATTGTGGGGCATGGGTGTTACATCGGCAATCATCGAAATCCTAATCCCGGCTGACCTTATACCTCTAAGAGCAGCATCCCTTCCTGGCCCCGGTCCTTTAACATAGATTTCTACTTCTTCTAGACCAAACTTTTCCTTTGCCTCCTTTATTATTTTTTCTACTGCGGTAGTGGCCGCAAATGGGGTTGACTTTCTTGTTCCTTTAAAACCTGAAGCGCCGGCTGAACCCCAAATAAGAGTATCGCCTTTTTCATCAGTAATGGTTACCAAAGTATTATTAAAAGACGCTGAGACATAAACTCTGGCAAACTTTACTTCTTGTTTTTTAGTTGATTTCTTGACTGCCATAATAGTTTTATTCTTCTTTCTGGGCTTTCTGGCGCTGCGTCTTTACCAGAGCTTCCTTTTTAAAGGCACCGACGGTTTTTCTTTTTCCTCTTTTGGTTCTTGCATTGGTCTTTGTACGCTGGCCGCGAGAGGGCAATCCCCTTGTGTGTCTCATTCCTCTATAGGAACCAATATTTTTTAAACGCGATATATTCCCACGAATTTGCCCCAGAAGCTCTCCTTCTATTGGGTATTCTCCAAACTTGGAGATTATTTTAGCTATTTCAGTAGATTTTAAATCACCGACTCTTTTCGAGGGATTTATTTTAAGAGAAGCTAAAATCTCTTTAGACAACGACCAACCTATGCCCTTTATTTTTGTCAGGGCATATTCTAGTCTCCAGTTATCTTGTAATTCTATACCAGCTATTCTTGCCATAATAATTTCATCCTTGTCTCTGCTTGTGTCTGGGGTTTTTACAAATTACGTAAACCACCCTACGGCGCCTAACAATTTTGCAATCTCGACAACGTTTTTTAACAGATGAACTAACTTTCATGTCAATATTTGTAAACTATTCTTCCTCTCTCTTTATCATAAGGCGTCATTTCAACCTTAACTTTGTCGCCAGGAAAAACTCTTATGTAGCGCCTTCTCATTTTGCCTATTAAAGTTGTCAAAACAAGCCTTCCATCTTCAAGTTCTACCCTAAACATGGTGTTAGGAAGAGCCTCTGTCACTACACCATCTATTTTTATGTTCCTTTCGTCTTTAACCATAATTCATTAGGTAGTCAAAACAACAGGACCGTTGCTGGTAACAGCGACGGTCTCTTCAAAAAGCCCAGCTATTTTACCATCCTTGGTTGAAATTGTCCACCCATCCTCAGCCACAACAATATCTGGTTTACCTTTGGTATACATCACTTCAATAGCCAAAACCACGCCCTCATTAATTTTGGGACTTCTTTCTTTTTTACCTCTAGTAAAGCATGGTACTTGTGGTTCCTCGTGTAGGTTTCTACCTATACCGTGACCCACTAAGGCACGGATAGGAAAAACATTATTTGTTTCCAAAGCACCCTGAATTGCTTCTGAAATATCAAAAATCCTGTTTCCTGGTACAGCCTTTTTAATTCCACGCCTCAGGGCCAATTTTCCAATATCTAAAAACTTAACTTGTGTTCGGGTTGGGGCAACTCCAACCGAAAAAGAAGTATCTGTATGAAAACCTTTGTAAAATAACCCCAGATCTACACTTATAGTGTCTCCTTTTTTAAAAACAATCTCTTTACGTGGAATCCCATGGACCACACCCTCATTAATGTTAATGCAAGTTGCCCAAGAGTATCCCGGAACCATCTTGAATGAAGGTTTTCCATGGGCATCTTTAATAAGTTTCTCTGTCAAGATATTTATTTCCTGAGCACTTATCCCCGGCCCGATTACTTCAGCAAGCTCCTTCTTGATCTTGCCAAGCTTCCTACCTCCCTCAGTCATAATTTTTATCTCGTCAGGGGTTTTACGAATTATTCTGTCAGTTTTTTTTCTCATCCACTTTTAGACGGGCCATGATATCTTCAAAAATGACTTTTATCGGCCGTTCTCCATCAACCTTCACCAAAAGCCCTTTTTTCTCTAAAATTTCGATCAAGGGCTTTGTTGTTTGTTGATATTCTGCAAGCCTCTTCCGAATGGCCTCAGGTTTATCATCTTCTCTTTGAATTAAACTCTCCTTGTCTACCTCCGGGCCAGGAGGGTTGGTAACTAGGTTATAAATCTTACCTGTCTTTTTATCCATCCTTCTCGCCGAAAGGCGTCTGACAGATTCTTTCTCAGAAATTTGAAGAAGAACGGCCATATCGACCTTTTTTCCCTTTTTGTTAAGCCAACCCTCTAATAGATTAAATTGCTCAATAGATCTTGGATAACCGTCAAAAATAATATTATCAGAAGTTCCCTTTTCCTCAAGAAAATCTGTCATTAGAGAAAAAGTAACCTCATCTGGCACAAGCTTGCCCTTATTCATCAACTCATCAATGTCAGGACGAGTTTTTGCCATTTCCCTTAAGAGATCTCCAGTCGATAGATAAAAAAGACCTAGAGCTTCTGCTAGAAGCTTTGCCTGTGTTCCTTTACCAGAGCCTTGAGGACCAAAAATAACTAGATTCATCTCAAAAATCCTTCATATCTTCTCATAACAAGTTGGGCTTCAATCTCTCGAGTAAGCTCAAGGACAACAGAAACGACAATCAAAATTCCCGTTCCTCCGATGGCCAAATTAGCCACTCCAACTACGTTTTGGAAAAGAGAGGGCAAGATAGCGATCAGGCCTAAAAAGGTTGCTCCAACTAAAGTGATTCTGTTTAGAATAGCTGACAGATATTTTGTCGTCTGGATTCCTGGCCGAATTCCCGGAATAAAGCCCCCATTTTTTTGAAGATTCTCGGCAATCTTCTCAGGATTAAAAACTACGGCGGTATAAAAATAAGTAAATCCAAAAACTAATAGGAAATAGGCCATATTGTATATCAAAGATTGGGGATTAAAGGATTCGGTAATACGGCTGGCAATCTGGGCAATTTGAACATTATCTACTCCTGATAAAAACTGGCCGACGAGTGAGGGCAGTAAAACCAAAGAGACAGCGAAAATAATGGGAATGACCCCTGCCTGATTTAGCCTCAAAGGGAGATAGGCAGAAGAAATATTCGCCCGACCTACTCGTCTGGCATAATTTATCGGGACTTGTCTGGTTGCTTCATTCATAAAGACGATAAGTCCTACAATCGCTATTGCCAAAACCAGAAAGACGGCTGTTTTCATAAAATCCTCTGGGCTAATTATTGTTACAGACTGTCCTAAAGTTACCGGCAGCCTGGCGACAATCCCGGCAAAAATCAAAAAAGAAATCCCGTTGCTTATTCCATATTCTGTTATCAGTTCACCCAACCAAACGGCAAAAATCGTTCCGGCCGTCATGGTTATAACAAGAGCGGCTAAACTCAACGGAGGAAGGGTAGCTATTATTCCTTGACTTCTAATCAAAGCATACATACCAAAAGCCTGAAGGGCGGCTAAGGGAATCGTCAAAAACCTTGTGTACTGATTTATTTTTTCTTGGCCATACTCTCCTTCTTTGGAAAGTTCCTCCAAGGAAGGTATAACAAAAGTTAAAAGTTGAAAAATAATTGAAGCGTTAATATAAGGACCTAAGCTCAAGGCCATTATTGAAAAATTAGCCAAAGTCCCACCGGAAAAAACATCCAACAAAGACAAAAGAGGACTACCGGCAAAAAGCGCCTGTAAAGACTGTTTATCAATTCCCGCTGCCGGAATATGAGCCACCAGTCTAAAAACAAAAAGAATAACAGCGGTTATTAGAAGCTTTCTTCTAATGTCAGGCGATCTGACTGCCTTAGAAAAAAATTGGGCGATGGAAGATAGCATTCTTTTAAACTTTTTTTGACTTTTTGATTTTAGAATCCCTAGTCTGTTTTTTCTTTGATACCTTGGCCTTCAAATTTACTTCCACTATTTTTCCACCTACTTTTTTAATCTTTTTAGCGGCTGAATTTGAAATTGGAACTTCGATAGTTAATTTTTTCTTTACCTCACCGTCTCCCAAAATCTTAACTCCATATTTTTCAGCATCTTCTTTTTTAATTATCCCAAACTCAACTAACGTATCAATATTAACTTTAGCCCCCGAACGAACAAGGTTGAGGTAAGAAAGTTTAATAATAATTGGCTTGGCTCTTGCTTTGAACTTACCTTTTCCGCGCCTAAGGGGTAATCTTTTTATAAATGACTTTTTAACCTTCATACCCTCAAAAAGCACACCAATCTTTTTCCTTGATTTTTGCCCTTTTTGTCCACGACCAACCGTGTGTCCGCCTTTACCGCTTCCATATCCTCGGCCAACTCTTTTTTTCTTCCTGGTAAGTGTCTTTGGTAATTTTTCAGTCATTTTAGATTTTAGCCACAAGCTGTATTTATTTCCCCTCCTTGCTTTCTTTTATTTTAGAAATTGTTTCTAAGGCTTTCAAAGTGGCGTAAACATTCGAAATTTTATTTTTAGTCCCTAAAATCTTACCCACCGCATCCCTCACCCCTGCCGCTTCCAGTACCACTCTCATCGCCCCTCCGGCGATAATTCCCGAACCGGCCGGGGCAGGTTTCAAAAGCACTCTTGCGGCTGAGAATTTTTCTTTCACCGAATAGGGGATTGTGTTGTTGTTCAAAGGAACCTCAATCATCCTTCTTTTGGCAGAAGTGATTGCCTTCCTGATGGCATTCCTTACGTCGGGCGCCTTAGAAAGCCCAACACCAACCTTGCCTTTTTTATCACCAACTACTACCAAGGCGGAAAATCTCATTTGATTACCTCCTTTGGTTTTTTTGGAAATTCTGTTTATCTGAACCACTGTTTCTTCAAACTCTTTAACTTCTCCAAACTGATTTACCATTTTCTAAAACTTCAAGCCTCCTTTCCTAGCACCTTCAGCTAGTGCTTCAATTCTGCCGTGATATTTGTAACTACCTCTGTCAAAAACCACTTTTGTAATCTTCTTTCGTTTGGCCCGCTTTGCCAACTCTTCTCCAACCAGACCCGCCACTTCTGTCTTGGCAATTTTAGCTACCTTTGCCGGTAAATTACGGCTTGAGAAAGACACCAAGGTCTTGCTTTTAGTATCGTCTATAATCTGAGCGTAAATAAATTTGCTTGAGCGAAACACGGAAAGCCTAGGCCGTGTACTTGTTCCAGAAACCTTGGCCCTTACTCTTCTTTTTCTTTGTAATTTACTTTGTTTTTTCATTTGACTTTAAGCTGCACCTGCTCCTTCCTGAGCTTTAGCCGCTTTACCAGGCTTACGCCTAACAATTTCATCTTTATATCTGATACCTTTACCTTTATATGGTTCTGGTGGCCGGACTCGGCGAATTTCTGCCGCCACCTTGCCAACCAGTTCTTTATCTATCCCCTTAATAGTAATTTGTGTTTTTTCTGTTTCAAAAATTATCCCTTCCGGGGCTTCAATTTTAACCGGATGAGAAAAACCCACGTTAAGAATTATATCCTTGCCTGAAGTTTCGACCTTGTATCCTATGCCAACCAGTTCCAACTCTTTACTCCATCCTTCAAATACGCCTTTCACCATGTTGGCAATCAAAGCTCTGAAAGTTCCGTGTAGAGCTTTGTGCTTTCGATCAGTCTTTTTGGGAGAAACAATTACCAAATCTTTATCAATCTTCACTTCCAAGCCTCTTGCTAATTCTCTCTCTAAGGTCCCCTTGGGACCAAAAACTTTAACGGTTTGTCCTGAAACTTCCAAAGTTACTCCTTCTGGTAATTTAATTGGCTGTTTTCCTATTTTACTCATTACAAAACCTCCACAATAACTTCTCCGCCAAGACGCACTTTCAGCGCCTCGCGTGAAGACATGACACCCTTTGACGTCGATAATATTAAAATTGACGGCTTCCTTATTTTTTCCAATTCATCAATCCCCATATAGATTCTTAACCCCGGCGTTGAAACCAGTTTCAAATCTAAAAGAACCGGTTCTTTACGTCGAAAGGCAATTTTTACTGTAAGCTCACCTTTTTTTTCAGTAACACTTTCCAAAATCCCTTCTTTTTTTAAGACATCGGCAACCGCCTTCACCGCTTTTGTCTTTGAAACAACCATCTCCCGTTTACGGGCTCTGGCCGCGTTTTTAACGCGTATTAGAAAATCTCCGACTGGATAATCAATCTTTACCATTTTACCAACTAGCTTTCTTAACACCCGGTATATTTCCTTTATGGGCTTGTTCTCTAAAACAAAGTCGACAAAGACCAAATCTTCTCATATAACCCCTTGGCCTGCCACAAAGGCTGCATCTATTTCTGTATCTCGTCTTGTATCTTAATTTCTTTTTTTCTCTTACGATCTTGCTTGTCTTTGCCATCTTTATGCCTCCTTTTCAAACGGCATCCCCAAAAGCTCAAGTAGTCTTCTGGATTTTTCAATATTACCTGCGTTTGTCACTATGCTAATTTCCAGACTTCTAACACCGGTTGACTTCCCCAGATCAATCTCTGGAAAAACAGTGTGCTCTTTTAAACCAATAGTATAGTTTCCATTCTTATCAAAACTTTTTAAAGATACACCTTTAAAATCTCTGAATCGAGGAAGGACAATTGAAAAAAACTTTTCTAAAAAAGCATACATCCTTTTTCCTCGCAAAACAACGGTTAAGCCGACTGGCATTCCGCGCCTGATGTTAAAACCAGCCACAGAGATCTTGGCAGCCCTGATCGAAGGTTTTTGGCCTGTTATAGCTGTCAAATCATTAATTGTCGACTCCAAGGCTTTCTTTTCCCGGAAAACTCCACCAATTCCCATATTAACCACTACCTTGATTAATCTCGGTACAGCCAGTCTGTTTTTAATCCCAAGCTCTTTTTGAAGCTGGAGAATAATTTTTTCTTCGTATCTCTCTTTTAAAGTCTTCATTTTGTATCAAATTCCTTTCCGCATTTCCTACAAACTCTAACTTTATCTTTTTCAACAATTTTGAAACCCACCCTGGTCATTTTTTTACATTTTGGACAGATCAAAACAATTTTATTAAAGGACAAAGGGCGTGGTACTTCATAAATTCCCCCCTTTTGTCCTTGCGAACCTTTAACGTGTTTTTTGTAAATATTTAAACCTTGGGCCAAAACTTTGCCTTTCTTAGGGAAAATTTTTTCAATTTTTCCCTTTCTCCCTTTATCTTTTCCTGATGTTATTTTTATGGTATCTCCAATTTTGAATTTCAACATTTCAAACTACCTCCCTAGCTAAAGAAGCAATTTTGCTATAACCTGCTTCTTTAATCTCGCGGGCAATAGGCCCTAAAATTCTAGTACCTTTAGGTAAACCGTTTTTGTCAATTATCACCCCTGCGTTATCATCAAATCTTACATAACTCCCGTCAGGTCTACGAATTTCTTTTCTAGTTCTAACTATTAAAACTTTAACTTTTTCCTTGTTAGAGACGGCACCGCCTGGATCTGCCCCCTTGACAACACAGCTGACAACATCTCCAATAGTAGCTTTTTTGCCAATCTTTGTTGAAACGCCAATAACAGCTAATTTCTTAGCGCCTGAATTGCTAGCTGGTTTTAAAATGCTTCTTAGTTGAATCATTTGATTATTTCAATAATCTTCCATTTTTTTAATTTACTGTAAGGTCGACTGGCAGCAAAACGGACAGTGTCTCCTTCTTTTACTTTCAACTCATTATGAACCTGATATTTTTTGGCTCTTTTGAATCTTTTTTTGTAAAGAGGATGGACCACCACCCGGGTTACCTCCACGGTTGCGGTTTTATCCATCTTGATCGACACAACTTTGCCTGTAAAAATTTTCATTTAGTCTCCTTTT
>SDBU01004937.1_pt1 | contig 16149 bp, 16 predicted proteins | sample 2277071 | NCBI WGS metagenome assembly SDBU01 (sample SAMN10397929, study PRJNA504765) | marine sediment metagenome | isolation source: marine sediment core GS08_GC12, 126 cmbsf | place: Arctic Ocean: Gakkel Ridge, Loki's castle | collected 2008
TATCTTAGGTGCCTGTACAGCAATGACTTTGATCTACCGATTAGGACCAAGGGCCAGCAGCAGATCGTGCGTATCGTTCCGGGCCACCTGTGGGGTGGTCCGCCCGACGGCCCGACGTTCCTGGATGATGAGTATCTTCAAGGGCGGTCCCGTGTAATGATGATCGGCAAGATGCCCGGCGCCGAAGAGGTCCAGCAGGGCCGTAACTTTGTCGGGCCATCCGGCCAGCAGCTGCGGGAGACGTTCGAGACGTTTGGCGTACAGTCCACCGACCTGGACGACTGGTACGTCGCAAACCTGTGCCGCTGGCAGCAAACCAGCTCTACTAGCTCGGCATTGCCACAAGCCTGGATCAAGGACTGTTTGCCGTTGCTGCATCAAGAGCTGCGACTGTTCCGTCCGGACTACGTTCTGTGCCTGGGAGCCGAAGCTACCAAGGTAGTGTGTGGTCCTGGCCATACGATCAGCAACATGATCGGGCGGTATATCGAGATCGAGACGCCGCTGCATGAGACGGGTGAGGAGCCCATATATCATACGACGAAGGTCATGGCGGTAGTACATCCTGCGGCAGTGCTCAGAGCGACTGAGCTCTATCCGCAGTTCGAAGCCACCTGTCGGAACTTCACTCAGCTAATCCGTGGCGAGGAATTCACGGTTAGCTCTGACGAGACGATCACCATCCAGACATTCTACAAGGAACGCGATCTGGCCGAGTTGGTCGATCATATCCTGTCGCACGAGGGTCTCAAGAAGATCGCTGTCGACGGCGAATGGCACGGCCAGCACCCTGGCGAGCCGGGGTCGTATCTCCGCACCATCCAGATCAGCCACCATGGCGAGTACGCTGCGGTCATCGTGCTGCGTGGCCGGGGCGGCGTCAAGGCGTTCCGTCCCGGCATCGATGCGGCTATCTATCAGCTTAACCGGCTGCTGGATCGGGATGACGTACAGATTGGCGGCAGCTTCTTTTCTGCTGACCTTCCGTGGCTCGAGCATAGCGGTCTGCATATCGCACACCGGTTTAAGGTGCCTGCCGACATCAACGAAGTCCGCGGCGGCACTTATGCCGGCGGATTCGATGTGGCGTTGGCCCACCACGCGTACAACGAGACGGGCGACTTCAAGTTGGAGGTCATGGCGACCAGGCTCTGCGGAGCCGACCGCTGGGACGTCGCCTTGCAAGAGTGGAAGCGGGGTTACCTGCACGAACACAAGATGAAAGACGAGGAGCTCGAAGGATACGGCGAATGCCCCGACGAGATCCTTCTCCCATACGGCGGCAAAGATGCCGCCTACACGCGACAGCTGATGGATATGCACTGTCGGATGCTCAATGCCGATCGGTTCGGGAACGACTGCTGGGTGCCTTTCCACATTTCCATGATGGCCTTTCCGGCCTTCAACGAGATGGGCACGGAAGGCGTCAAGATCGATCTGGACCGCATCGACGCGTTGACGGACCTGTTTCAGGCCGTCCGCGGCGAGCATCTGGAGGCACTCCGGCAAGCAATCAGCTGGCCGGGGTTCAACCCTAGGAGCAGCCAGCAGTGTGTGGAATTCCTCTTCGGAGAGGCGTACTCCACGAAGCGTGACAAACAGACGGGCGAGCGTGTGAGCGTCCGCCCGGCCGGAGCATTGACGCTGAACCTGCCACCAGTCAAGACCACAGACAGAGGCAAGCCATGGGCTTGGGTACTGTCGCGTGGAGAGCAAGACAATTACTCACCGTCAACCGATAAAGAGGTTTGCGGGATTCTCGGGGCACAGCACTCGATGGCCCGACAGCTGCGAGACCTACGGCTGATCGACCAGGTCCTCAAGTCCGTGCTTCGTCCGCCGAAGATGATCAAGAACCAATTGGTCTTGAACGCAGACGGTCGTCGGGTCTATGAGGGCGGCATCGCCAAGTTCGCCTGTTACGACTCTCGTGTACGTAGCTCCTTCCAACAAGTGAAGGAAACAGGACGAGCTTCATCGGCACGTCCACCACTCCAGAACATCAGCAAACGTCGCGAAGACGACTACAAGCGGATTCTGGGGGAGGAGCGCTATCAATGGCCCATCCGCTCGTTCATCGTGAGCAACACCGATCCCAACTACGGCGAACTGACAGTGCTACTGGAAGCAGACTATAAAGGTGCCGAACTGTTGGGAATGGCGGTGATGGCTCGCGATGCGACGATGTTGGACCACTGCATGCGGGCAAATCTTCCGGACGGCGATCCACGGCAATATGACATCCACGCGAATATCGGTGTAACTGCGTTCCAGCTGGACTGCGAACCGACCAAAGAAGGGTTTGCGGCCAGCGGGAACAAGGGCAAGCGAGTGGCTGCCAAGAACATCATATTCGGGGTGGGGTACGGACGCACAGCAGAAGCCTGTGCCCGTCAATGCCAAGAAGAAGGCGCCCCTATCACCGGAGCCGAGGCCCAAGTGATCATAAACACGATCTTCGCCACATACCCGGGAATCCCAGTGCTGCAAGAACAGCTACGGGCCCGGGTGGCGAGCCCCGGATGGCTACGGAACTGCTTCGGGCGGTTCCGTCGCTTCATCACGACCACGGATCGTGGAGCGATGGGGGAGTTGGAACGGCAGGCGTTGAACTTCCCGTTCCAGAGTATGGTGGCCGACGCTATAAGCGAGGCGTTGTTTCATCTGCACAGACATCCGCGTAAAGCGGAGTTGGGTTACAGAATCGTCCTTCAGATGCACGACGCGATCCTGATGGAAGTACCTGTGAGAAGCTTGGGCATCGTGTACAACGAAATCATGCCAGAGTGCATGGTCGACGCGGTGTCATTTCAGGCGTGTGACTTGGACGGAGTCCCGTACGACGACTCTCCAGTCTACAAGTTCGGCATCGACCAGGATGTTGCCACCCGATGGGGCGTCAAGCTGACGTTAGACGAGTGCGACGCACTTGGAATCGACCATCGTTACGTCTGATGTTTTCGGAGGTATTTAGCTCCTGCGTCGAACCTTGCGGGGTTGTCCTGCAGCAGGCCGATTGCACGATTACATCGCAGGCACAATAACCCGCGAACACTTCCAGTTTTGTGGTTGTGGTCTACGTCTAGACGACGATCGATGGGTGGTTGTTTGCAGATAGCACATTTTCCATCTTGTGCCTCGAACATCCGGCTGTAGTCAGCAAGCGTGATGTCGTAGCGTTCCCGTAGTTTGCTGGCACGTTTTTGGATTGTGTGAGCTTCTGTACGGTGTTTGGGTCTTGCTCGTTGTGCCGTATTACGACAGTTGCCGCAGGCTGATGTCCGTCCAAGTGGCCGCGTATTGTCTTTATGGAATGCGTCCAGTGGTTTGACACTGCCGCATTTGGTACACTGTTTCTCAGCCATGAGAACCTTCTACACAGGTTTGATTGGTTAGAGCTGGAGGCAGGTATTGTCCTGTCTCCAGTTCGCGTGTTATAGCCTGCACAGCAGGTCTTGGAAAGCTGGAAGGGGACTTGAATCCCGGCTCACAGGGTGCGATAATACATCCTACCCTATGACTTCTAACTTTTCACCTTTTTTACTTTCAGGAGGCATTAAAATGCCACGCCAAGGTACGGCCGTCGAAGGCCGCTATCGCATGTCCCGCGAAGGACAAGCTTCGCAACGTGGTCTGCAAGGAATGTACATCTTGCAGGAGAACGCCGGCTGCCAAGTCTACCGGCCCACATGGCAGGGAACGCGGACGATTTTCCGCCCGTTCCCTGGAAGGAACCCCGAGGACCCCACAAAGTGGGACCCGTTCCGTCTGAGCGACGAGGACAGGGATTTCGGAGACTGGATCCGCCGTTACGACATGGCGTTCAGCTTCGGCGTTCCGGGCATCACCTTCATCTTGAAGAACCCGCTTGACAAGACCGCGGACGACCAGCAGAGCCCCGTGTGGATGCTGTACCGGTCGATCCAACAGGCCGTCAAGAACGGGCAAGGACACCCGAGCTGGAATCCACTCATCTTCGGAGCAACCGGCCGTGCTGCTCCCATCAACGCCCCAAAGGACGGTTACGTCATGCAGGGCATCTTGATGGAGCACAAGTCGCAGCCGCAGAGCCCGCCCCGCGGATGCCTGTTGGAGCACTCTCCGGTCGTGTTGCTGATGAGTCAGTCCGCCGGTGAGGCGATTCTCGACAAGGTCAGCGAGAAGGCAGAAGACGGATCTTGGCTGTGGCCAGATATCGTCACTCTCGATGGCGGTCGTTTTGTCCAGTTCCACCAGGCCGGCACGCAGCATAATGCTGCAGCCGCCAGCGGCCAGTCGTCGCAGATGGGCGCCAACATGACGCTCGGAAGTCGCGGTGGTAACGCGGGAGACAACCTCCGCTACGAGACGGAGCTCTTGGAGCTCTACAGCGGGATTTCCCCCACGTACCAGGGCATCCACGAGGTTGCCCAGGCTCACGTCAAGCCGTGGGACGAGATCGTACGCATCCCGACCGTGGAAGATCAGGTCAAGATGCTCTGCTGAGCTGGCATCCCGTCTACGGCCATTGTCTATGCCTTGGGCGATGTGTACTCGGAATTCATTCCGCAGCACACCTTCGACCAGGCTCGGGCACAGTCGACGACCACTACGATGCCGTTTCAGAGCACGCAGGAAGATGCGAATTCAATACAAACACAGGGAGACCAGGGCGGCAGCCCGATGGGTCCCCCGCAAACGCAAACGGCGACCCAGCCAGATCCTGGCATGCCTCCGGTCCAATCGGAGCAGGCAGTCGGGCAGACCCCGGCTCAACCCGCCGGCGCTCCAACCGCCGGCGCTCCAATGACCTCGGCCGCCCAGGTTCAGACTCCGCCTGCCGAGCAGCCTGTTCAGCAGCCTGTTCAGCAGCCGGCTCCGACGTCTGAGGCCCCTTTTGATCAGCAGCCGACTCATGCTAACACGGACAGGTCGCAATCCACCATGGATGCCCTGGCCCGTGCCCGCGAACGTGCTGCCGCCTCCCAATCGCGAGGCTAGAGGCTTGTATACGCTCTTGCCCAGGATGATCCCGAAAGCTATTTCGGGATCATCCGGTAAGGGCCTCTTTTATAGGATCACCCATGGCCAAGCGTAAGAAGTCCGAAGTGACCGACGCGATCGGTCGTACCATCTCCGCCGATGAAGTCTTTCGGCGGTCTATTCAGGCAGTGCAGGAGAAGATGCAGAAGAAGGGCGTACTGGTCGGGCATAACCCGAACATCACTGTATTGCCGGTGCCGGCGTTCATCATGCGGTACCTGTTGCAGAACACGGGATTGCCGATGAGCTGTATCTATCAAGTCGTTGGCCCGCAAGGCTGCTACAAATCCACTTTCGCAATGGAGATCCTGCGTTGGCATCGATTGTGTGGTGGTAAAGGCATGCTGAACGAGGCAGAGACGAAGCCTACACCTGAGCTGCGTAACAGCGTTTTGAACTGGGACATCGGCGCCGTTGATATCGAGGATTGTGCCACGTTTGAAGACTGGCAGCGGAAGACGCTAGCTATGACCGTGGAGTTCCAGAAGAACTGTGAACGGGAAGGCGGCCCCGGCCGGACGCTTCCGTATTGCATAGTGGTCGACACTCTTACTGGTAAGGCCAGCGAGCACACCCTGAAGAACATCCATAAGGAAGGCCATGCCAATCTGCATTTCCCGGTGGAGGCTAGGCAGATGGCCGACTTCATGCGGGCTTATCCGCAGGATCTTTTGGGTTGGCCCATGACCTTCATCGGCGTGAATCACCTGAAGATCGCTAAGGATGCCAAGACGGGCACCGTGGACTACAATATCCCGGGCGGCTGGGCGCTGAAATTCCAGTGTGCAGCCATTTTCGAGATGGAGCGGCTTGGTTCGATCAAAGACTTCTCTAACTACAAGGCGGCGCTGGTCAAAATCAGCACGCTCAAGAATTCGTACGGTGCGGACAACATCCGCATCAATGTACGATTCAAGACCTGGTACCAAGAGGACGCTCCTGGCGTCCAGCGACTGCACAGCCGCTTCGAGTGGTGGGAGGCTGGTATCTTGTTCCTGGCAACCGGCCAGGGCCTGACGCAGGCCAAGCAGAAGACGATGGTGCCCAAACTACGTGAGGTCTGCGACATCCACGAGAAGGCTGGCGGCAGTGCTGGCAAGCTGTATTGGTCCAAGCGGCTGGGTGTGACGTCGGCTGACGCCATGCATGCCCATGACTTGGGCATGCAGTTGGAGCTGCGGCCCGACGTGCTGACTGACCTGTACGCTGTCTGTGAGATCACGCAACAGCCGTATTTCCGGCCGGGCGTGGACTATCTGAAACAGCAGGAAGGGTATGAGCACGTCGGACATCAGGCGGACGAAGTCGACGTCGCCGTGGGTAGGCTGCAAGAGCTGCAGGAACAGCAGGGGGGTCTAGGCCCTGCAACCACTAAGTATCCGCAGCCAGTGTCCCAACCAGACAGCGAGTGGCCGACATCCGCTGGTGATGGTCCTGGGGAGCCCTGATGGCAGACATCTCGCACGCCCGACGATGCCCTGGCATAGGTGAGGAGAGAATGATTGAACAGGAGGCGGTTCGTCGCATCCTGGTCAAGACGGAACTGAGCAAAGAGTGCAGCTGCAACACCTTCGAAGAGTTGGTGGTGCAGGTTGGCTTCCCACTCAGGCTCGTCATACACAAGTTCAGGTCGAAAGAATTGGACGACCTCGACGTCGACATGATGCGACGTCCGACCAAAGCGCCCCTCATCATGGCGGTTGAAGAGGTTTACGAGAACAACCCTGGCGTATCACAATGCGATCTGGGTATGGTATTTCCTTGGCGAGGATATGGTGGACTGCACGTTCTGACGAACGATGCGCGGCTCCCGATCCAGCTGGGTACGAGCGGCAGATTTTGGCGGATCGGGAGTGCGTACTACTTGCTCGAACCGATTGATAGCTTCATCCAGAGGCTGGGGCCGCCCGACGAATGGTAAACTTGATCTCATGAACAAAATGCTCGCCACACCTGAGCGGCACGAATACAACGCGGGACAGTTCGAGCAGTTTCTCGAGCTGTTGCAGGATGTGGATCAGCATACCGTCCGTATGACAATCGGAGCCGTTTCTGACATTGAGCTCGACGAGGGTGGACGCCTGAAAAACGGTGGGTTCACACTCGCACCGCTGGCTATCCAGCAGATCTGCAAGCAAGTCTCTAAAGGGTTGTGGTCACTCGCGGCTGACATTGCCGGAGTGAACCGCAGCTCGCGTGCGTACGACTCGGCAGTCTCGATACCGATGGCTGCCCGGATCATCAATGACTGCATTGCCCTGAGGTTCCGAGCCGCAGACGGTATCTGTGGGCGGGACATGATCCAGAATCATACGACACGCGTTGTCGAAGGCGTCGTCGGTCCACGCTATCAACTTCTGCCGAACCACCAGCTACTGGAGGCGGTGAAGGAGATGATGGACTCGCACGAAGTGCCTATGAAGTTCCATGCCGGATTGTTGATAGGCCGCCGTATGGCGGTTTCATTCCTGACCGAGGACCCGCTAGTCGAAACCGACGATGGCCCGATGTTCGGAGGAGCCTACTTCTCCAACAGCGAGGCCGGCGAATGCGGCGTCCGGGGAGCAACAACCCTGCAGATCGGGCACACGTTGAGGTGTATGAATCGACTGCGACACATCGCCCATTCGGGCAAGGACTTCCTGAAGCGGCTCAACACCATGCTGGGCAGCGTGCTCTATAGCTGGGAAGCCACAGTCAGTGTCGCCAAGCAATCTGTCGAAGTGATGGCCAAGGAATTGAATGTTCTGACGCCAGATCGGAGACGAATCAGCAGTGCCGCTCGGGCACGCTTGCAGTCGAAAATCACCGACTACGTCGACAAGAGCCTTGCAGTAGATATGGTACGGAAGGCGATCTTTATGGGCGCTGACGGCACGCATGTGCCATCCATTGTCCATGCGAATGAGATTGCCAACCGGCGAGTCCGCGACGTCGTTATCACGTTGATGCGTACGGCGTTCGGACAGTACCCCGAGATACGCGAGAGACTCGAACGCGCGGCGTTCGATATTCTCGCCAAGAAGATTCATCTTTAGGAGTTGTAATGGCTACAACCCTCCCCGCAAAGTTGGGCGAATATACCCCTTTGCAGGCACAGTCCACCTACACAGAAGCCGAGAAGGCGGCCTTCGACGAGCTGTATGCTTACATCAGTCAGCACACGAAGGCCACCATGTGGTGGTACTGGGATCTTGGCCAGAAAGTCGCCAAGATCTACAAGGACGCGCAGTCCAAGAAGGAGCTCTATGGCAAGCAGGTGTTGTTCCGCCTTGGTATCGGCCTGGGCTTCAAAACTGAACATCAGCTGCGTAACTCCATGGAAGTTTGTGCCTCGTTCGGCACGAAGAAGGCGTTCACTGAGTACGTCAAGCTGCAGGGCGAGGCCGGTAATCGGCTGAGCTGGTCGCACATTGTCTATCTTGCTGGCATTGGCGACACCGACCTGCGTATGCAACTGGCTGCCGCATCGCTGGAGCATACGTGGACGGCCGAAGAACTGTGGGCCAAGGTCAAGGAGTTGTGCGAGCGTCGCAGTCGCGGCATCCGTACTCCGACTACCAAGGTCCCGACGTCTGCGCGTGGGTGCCTGACGCACGTGTTCTCGCAGGCCCAGAAGTTTGTCTTTAACCACGACAATGCCTGGACAGGTGACGCGTTCGACCTGCCTGCGACCGTCAAGGACATCCCGGCTGACAAGCTCAGCGACAAGCTGCTCGCGGCGGTACGGGAAGCCAAGACACAGGTCACCAAACTGCAGGAGCGGGCCACCAAAATGGAAAAGCTCCTGTCCGGCACCGAGACCGACATCGTCGCCCGTATGGCGGCCCAAGCCACTTTGGAGGCCCAGCAGGCCGTTGAGATGGCTGAAGCCGCTGGCACGGAGTCGCCTGACAGCGATGCCGTCAGCGATGCCGATAACGATGGTGACGGCGTCCCGCTCAGTGAGGCCGATAACGATGGTGACGGCGTCCCGCTCAGTGAGGCCCGGAATGCCGCGGCCCGCGCGAAGCGTGCAGCTATCGCCAAGCGGAAGAAGGGCAAGAAGGGCCCGACCAGGCCCGGCCGCGTAGGGACCAATCGCTGATGAAGCGGTTCACCATCTGCTGCTTGTTCTACGGAAATCACCCGGAGCTGGCCGAGCGACTCTTGCGGTCGCTCGACCGGCCGGGGTGGTCCGACGACATCGATATCCGTATCGGCCTGAACGATGTCTCTGACGGCACGCGTCGGCTGATCCACAATTTCGCCAGCAGGATACCGATCATCGATATCTACGCGGGCAATCCGCCGTACCACAAGTACCCGCTGATGCGGCAGATGGTCCATGACCAACCGGAATGCACTCACCGCAGTCGCCCGGAGATCGAGACGCCGTACACGATGTGGTTCGACGATGACTCGTGGGTGCTACCCAGCGCTCGGACGTCCAGCAACAGCCTCGGCGAGTCGTCATGGCTCAACCTCGTTGCACAGAAGCTTCAGACCCACGAGATGATCGGTGCCCCGTATGTCCAGCATCTGCGTGGCATGCAGCACCAGTTCATTGAGGATCAGCCGTGGTACAACGGGCGACCTGTGCGGCATAGGCAGAAAGTCAGCTTCATCACGGGCGGGTGGTTTACCATCAAGACCGGGATTTTGATGCAGCATGATTGGCCACCAGTCGGCTTTGAGCATAATGGCGGCGATGTTATGCTCGGCGAGTTGTGCCGCCAGCACGGCTACAGGCTCGGTAAGTTCACTATCGGGCTTGCAATCAATGCCGAATTTCCGTCCAGAAAATGCTCATCCGCCAAGCGGAGGGGTTTCTCTCAGGACCCAATCGGTGTAGATTACGTGAGGCCGAAGCCGCAGCCTGTTTTGACACTCTTCGACATACTGGACGGAAATTATGCCTCGTGAGCACACTGCTGAAATCCTGGATATGACCCCGTTCTTCGAAGCGAAGGAACTCCCTACCGATCCGCGTACAGGTAACCCGTTGATCCAAAAAGTGATCCCGCGTGGCACGGACGAGGTCTGGAAGTCTCGGATGGAGCCGCATCAGTTCACCACTAAAGACGGCCCGTTAGCGTGGAGTTTGATCCGGGATGGGCAGCTTGTCCGCATCCCGTTGTTGCCCTACAGGACCAGCCAGAAGCCGGTTGAAGCGATGCTAGGTGCCATGGACGTGATACAGCGGTATCTCGAAGCAGTGCCGAACGCCATCCGCACCCACATCATCATTGGCGACCCCATCCAAGAAGTAGACGGAGAGTTCCGTTTCTGGCTCGGGTTCGCCGCCAGACTCCAATAAGGTAAATCGTGGACCAACAGCCACACCACCCAATGGCCGCCCCGCAAGGGCCGCCGCCCCAGCCGGCACAGCCGGTACAGCCTCAGCAGCCTCAACGTCAGGCTACGCTGGAGGAATACGCCCAGGGTGTTGATCAGCTCAACACCGAATTGCAGCGGCAGAGTGCCGCCTACGGACATTTCCGCGACGTGCTGACCCAGCTCGATGCGCTCGCACAGGACCCGAAGGCCGACCGAGGTCAGCTGCCATTCGTGATCGTTCGCTTCCCGCAGAGAGGCCCAACGCCTGGCGAGATGAAGCTCGATCTGAATGCCCTGCCGGCCGAGATGCTGCCGCAGTTTCGTCCCCTGTTCGAGTGTTTGGCGACCGGCGCCGGTGAGAGCCTGATGACGGCCTGGGAGCACATACACAGGGTAGCTGATGTGACCCGGCCCATCATCGCAGCCGCCAAGCAGACCGATGCAGGATGAGGTGGTGATGGCTAGCGATGTGCTCCGCGATGAGCACAGACTAGCGCTCGACGGGTATCATCTGGACGTGATACCTACTGAGACGGGCGCCACGCTGGCCAAGATCTCCTTGATGTCCGGCCCACAGGTCTGCGAGCGGAAAGTCATCGAGCTGGACGCCCTTTGTCCGACTCGGGATGAGGCCATCCTGGCAGCGATGCTCGGCTTTATGAACACCGCCGGCGATCCGTATCGGCTGGTGCAGTTGGCGCAGGCGGTGGCAGAACTTCCGCATATCCAGCCTGTCCCATACACGGTGCTCGGAGCCTACGGTCATACCGACTGGGTGTCGTACTATCAACACCAGGATGGCCGGCTGTTCGAGGTTCACCACGGCCTGATGGCCGAGGAGCTATCGCAACATGACCTGGACGATGCCATGGGAGAGGACCCCGTTAGTGGCCAAGAAAAAAGCTACCCGCCTCGTCCGCCGAACCGGCAAGAACACGGCCGGCTCACCGGCCCCTAAGGACATCGCTATCTGATGGAAGCTTTCAACATCGCGGCGCCACGGTACAATCTGGCCCGCGTCTTCAAGACGCGGAACAGGCTAGCCCATGACGACCTCACCGAGTTCTGTGGCTACGTCGCAATCGGCGGGCACTTCGAAGATCTCGTGGATAAGATCTGCAGGGCGCTTCCACGCGTCAGGCGGCGGGCCGTATGGGACAGCGTTCGTGATGTTGCTGGTACACTTCTGACAGAGCAGGGTCTGCTCATGATGTCCTGGCGACTGTCCGGCAACATTGAGCTTCTTCGGGCCGGTACGCCCGTTCCTGTGTGGCATATGCAGCAGGCGAAGGAGTGGATGCCGGTACACATCCAGGCGTACGAGGAGGATATCGATAGTAGGAAGGCTCCCGGTGGGAACTTCAGGATGCGTGTGCTGGCAGGCACGGCCTGCCCGACGCGTATCACGAAGTTTTGGACCAGGCGTTTCTGTAAGTACATCGCGGTCAAGATGATGGGCTACACCAGACGAAGCGCCAAATCCCCGCTGAGCCACATCACGGAGCTCGTGAGCCTGCGGCTCTGGGTCCAGATCGACCCGGAGCTTTGCAGGCTCGGCGAGCCCGGGTTCGATGATGTCGGTATGACGTCTGGACTCGAGAACTGGAACCGCGGCGTCATCCGCAAGCGGTACCGAAGGGACTGGCGGTGTCCTTACGAATTTGACCATCGTTGTCACCGGTGCCCCGTTGGTTACGATCAATGTCCGGCGGCGACACACAAGGAGACGCTTTATGACGATGAAGCAGAAAATAGCGGTAGTCGGGATGGCGAGAACGGGAACGACGCTGATGGCGTTGTCACTGGATCAGATCCCGGGAGTCCGCATGTGTTGGCGGGAGATCTTCAATCCCGACGTTCCTAACCGACACACTGACGTTGCGGCAGAAGGCCTGCCGCCTATTCCTGCGGATGCCAATGACCAGATTGCTCGCTCGCACTGGTTCAATGAGCAGGTACTACCGCAGCTCCGCGATGAGTGCGAGACGCACTACGGCTACAAGATCACCGACGCGTCGCTCCGCCGTATTCCGGATCTTACGCCGTTGGCGCTCAGCGATCCCGGATTGAAGGTCATCGTCATGAGCCGCAATCCGATGGCCGCTTACCTTTCCAACTGCGTGTGCATGACGGACAACGTTTGGGACCGCACATTGGAGCAAGGTCCGTTGGCGTCGCCGGCACTCACCAGCAACATACAGATGCTGCAGGAGTGGGTCAATCGGACGATCGCGTTCTGGCAGCTGGTCACGACTATGCCTTGGGCCAAGGCCATTGTCACTTACAAAGAGCTGGTGCTCAACTACCAGGACACCATGACGAACGTGTGCGAGTGGCTTGGATGTGCATGGAATGCCGCCGATAAGCCGCTGTCGCGTACACGATTCGAAATGGTCAAAGAACGGATTCCTGACATGTCGCAGATCTGGCCTGTCACGCCAGCGTTCTGGGCCCGCGACATGTACGAGATCTTGTCGGAGGAGCCCGGGCCTGAAGGGCCGCACGTCTGATGAAGGACGAGCGGCTCGGCGAGCTACGCGACCGGGCCCGGCACGTCGCGACCCAGACCGGCGTGCTCGAGAAGGCAGAGACACTGGTGGCCTTTTTCGGGAGCGTGGCGCGTAAGATTCAGGATGATGGCATCTGTATCCCTCTGAACGACAATCGTGTCCGCGTTTGTGATATGTCGCATTGCCCACAGCTTCAATTCGATGATCTGGCACCTGCCCTTGTCGACAAGGATAAGCAGCTGTGGGTGGCATTCCTGCGGGAGCTTCATGACAAGCTGCACACAGAGTTTTCGCAGATACTGCGGAATTACACGAAGCAGGCCGAGGCGTTGCGGGACGAGGCGCTGTGCGACGTGTGTGGTGCTCCTTTGGAACCAAGTGATACCCGTCAACCCCGCGGCGTCAAGATAAGGGAGAAGTAATGGAGATCCTAGTCCATTTCTACAAGAGCCTTCGTCAGATGCTGATTCTGATGCTTCGCAAGAAATCGTGCATCAGTTGTGGGGAGTTTGCCCCCGCCAAAATGATGGAAAATGGCGTTTGTTTGTTCTGTGTGTATCACCAAGAAAAACTTTACGATGATGTTGGGTGGGAAAGGGGCATCAAAATAAGGGAGAAATAATGGAGATCCTAGCCTACCCCCACAAGAGCCTTCGTCAGGTGTGCGAGCCCGTAGTTACGGTCAACGCTGAGCTGCGGGAGCAGATCTCGGAAATGCTTGCACTCATGTATGACGGGGAGGGAGCTGGCCTTGCGGCATCGCAGGTTGGTATTCCTCTCCGTGTGCTGGTGATGAACGTCACCGGCGATCCGAAGAAGGAGGAGCATGAACACGTCTTCATCAATCCCGTCATCAAGAACCGCATCGGCGGACGGACGGCGATCGAGGAGGGCTGTCTCAGCCTGCCTGGCGACTTCGGTAAAGTGATACGATTCAAAAGAGTCAAATTCCAAGCGTACCGGCCGGACGGATCCATCGTGGATGCCACATGGAGTGGGCTTAATGCCCGCGTGTTGCAACACGAGGTTGATCATCTCGACGGGGTGCTGTTTATCGACAGACTGAAGGAGGAAGAGTGAAATTCGTCGAACCTCGGACGTTCATGATCGGCCATACGACGGTCGACGAGAACGGGCTGCGAGCGTATCTTGAACACACCAACCAGATTGAGTTTCTGGAATCCTACCACGCGGCCATTCAGGATGGCCTGTCTCCGGAAGAGGCGCTGACCTCTTTCTATGCAAAGCTTTGCTATAAGTCGCTGGTACTCGGGTTTAACGACAACGTCTCCCGTGTCCGTGATGTGAAGAGCAACATCGAGAACTGTCTCAAGACCGGCCACGGCTCTGTCTTTGAGCATGTCTGGTTCAACTTCGTCACCACGAACTGTTCGCGGGTCTTGACCCACGAGCTCGTACGGCACCGTATCGGCGTGGCGTTCAGCCAGACGTCGGGACGTTACTGCCGGATCGACAGCATCGATTTCGTCACTGATCCGCTGCTGGCGGACGTAGAGGGCGAGATCGAAGCGATCGTGACGAAGATCCAGGAGTCCTACAAGAGCATGGCCGAGACGATCGGCCTGTCGGGCGATACTGGTATGGCGTTTCCTCTGAAGAAGAAGATCACATCTGCTCTACGTCGCATTGCCCCGAATGGCCAGGCCAACGAGATTGGTTGGTCGGTCAACATCCGGGCACTCCGGCATATCCTTATGATGCGGACATCGCGGCACGCCGAGCGGGAGATCCGCTTGATGTTCAACGAGGTCTATCAGATCGTGAAGGAGCGGTATCCATTGCTGGTTTCTGATGCTGTTGAGGAAGAAATCGATGGCCTGTTGGAGATCAGGGGCATGAAGATGCAGCAGTACGACATTCGTCTCGCAGATTTCAACGATGAGATGCTCATCGCGGAACTCAAGACACGCAATCCGGATTGGGGGTATGACGCTTAACAAATCTGCGGTCGCCCGCAATACCCTGACGAAGTGCCTCCGGTGCTGCCGACCACTTGAAACCTGGCAGCCCAGATTGTAGGATCATGATATGAGCAAAGACACAAAACGTCACCTGTTCCAAGTTCGCCGGAAGGACTCTCGTGCGGGTCACCGTGACCCGTTCTATACTCCTGAACGCGATCTGGCATACGTGGGCCAATTTCTGGTCTCGGGCGCCGTAAGGGCGGTAGATCACTTGCCTTTCCCCGACAGCCCCCACGACCCGAACTCGGCAAACCCCGCGCTGGAAGAGCCCTGGCTGAACCAGTTCATTACGGAAAACGGGCTCACGTACCAAGCTATCATTGATAGCGAGGCTCCATTGTTGCTGGCCAGGGCGCTGAACCTCATCATCAAGTCGGAACACCCACCGGCCGCGATGAAGGAAGTGGGGTTCGATCGGTTGCCTGCTGCCATGCAGATGCTCTTCTACTGCCGCCTCGGTCAGGTCCTCCTGGCCGCTGTGTGGGCTGGCATCAAGGATGTGAGTCGCCCTGACTCCGATCCGCCGGTATCGTTCGAGGAGTTGCTGGATGATGTAAATGAAGCATTTCAGGGATTCCTGGGACAAGAAGAACATGAGACAGGGTGCCCCCCCTTCGGGAACGGAACTGCAGACGAGGGTCCAAGGTCGTGCGACGACCCCCCGACTGCTCCTTCTCAATAGACGGCTCAAGCTGCTTTCAATCATGTCCGATCACTGGTTTCAGCGCTTCGCGGGGCGTTTCGGATTCCCGCATAACTACACCTGCATCGACCTCGAAACAAACGGGGTGCGTCCTGATCACCATGCAATCTGCTCGATCGGGCACACCATCGTTCGTGATGGTCGACCTACTGAAACCAAAGAAGTCTATCTGAACTGGCCTGACTTCCCGGACATTGACCATGTGCAGTTCCAGCGGGAACTGCTCGACGCCCAAGCCGGTATGGCCCAGCAAGGCAAGCCGTTCCATCATACATGGCGACGGCTACAGGAAACCGGCGAGCCGCCTATGGCAGTGCTCCAGCGGTATCTGGAGTTCTTCGAGGCCATGGAAGCTCGCCGCGAAATTCTCGTGGCACACAACGGCTGGCGGTTCGATATCGAGCTGCTACAGGCCCACTTCCACAATTGGCTGGACGTACCGTTCGTCTTCGATCCCGAGCTGGTGTACGACACCGGTATTTCGGAGAAGGCCAGCCAGCTGTCCGAGCAAGACGATCCGTTGCCGCTGCCGGGCGAGACCCTGCAGCAGTTCTCGTGGCGGATCGGCGGGCTTCGCCGTCGTGGAGTCTTCTGGGCATTGGACCGGCAC
>SDBU01004938.1_pt1 | contig 16145 bp, 14 predicted proteins | sample 2277071 | NCBI WGS metagenome assembly SDBU01 (sample SAMN10397929, study PRJNA504765) | marine sediment metagenome | isolation source: marine sediment core GS08_GC12, 126 cmbsf | place: Arctic Ocean: Gakkel Ridge, Loki's castle | collected 2008
GATGATGCTGTCGCGATTATGGGCTTCGACTACTTGATGCTGTTGTTCTGGCAGGTGCTAGACCTGCGTATCTCAGGAGCTCCAGGCATTAGCCACGCGGTGCGGATGTAACACGTCTTACCGCAGCCAACGCCACAGTTTCTCAATTGGGTTGAGCCAAGGGGCATACGTTGGGAGGAACAGAATGGCGATTTCATGTTGTGTGGGTTTCGCATTCTGAAGGTGGCGCCACGAGGATCAGAGTATGACTGAGGACTTGCGACGGACTGCGATCGACAACCATATCCAGAGAGATCCCTTTGCCGCACTTCTAGGGGCGAGAGTCGAGATCGTGGCGCCTGGCGAGAGCCGTGTGTCACTCACAGTCACAGATGAGATGGTCAACTTCCACGGGATGACGCATGGTGCCGTGATCTTCGCAGTGAGTGACATGGCATTCGCGGCTGCGGCCAACTCGTACGGACAAACGGCGGTTGCGCTCAACGCGAACATCAGTTTCCTCAAGGCGACGAAGGCAGGCAGTCAACTAGTGGCCGAAGCGAAGCAGCGGCACGCTGGCGGGCCAATAGCCCTGTATGAGATTACCGTCGTCGACCAGCAAAGTGGGGAACTTGTCGCCAAGAGCCAGAACCTGGTCTATCGAAAACGCGAGTGGTTTGTGCCATTAGAGGAATAGGGTCGTGGGCCACGGCGTCGGCAACCATCAGGGGTGGAACTGCGCTAGGCCCCCGGGGCTCGTCGGCTCGGACTCGACCCGCAAGTTGGACTGACGCAGTTCCTTCGATCCGGAGGACAGGGCCTTCGATTACCTGCTGCTCTGAGGGGAGGTGGATAGACTCTTCGCTGCGCTCTCCCCGGACCTGTCGCGCAGTGTCTCGTAGGGGCCCCGACAGGTCGGGGCCCTTGTTCCCTGCGCGAGCGGACGCCTACCAGACGATAGCCCTTCGCGACCCGGGAAAGGTACCGTCGAGGACCGGCAAGAAGCGCACGGTTGGGACGTATCGCGGGAAAGAGCCTAGAGGCCCAGCATCGTCTCCGCCTTGTCGATGTCCCTTACCTTGACGAGGACGGTAGCCTTGCCTGGCGACGGGAGAATGTGGGCGTAGATGTATTCCACGTTGATTCCTGCATCGGCCAGGGGCTTCACTAGCGCGTCGTTGAGTCCACCCGGCACGTCGGGGATCTCCACCCGGAGCACCTCGGTAGTCCTGACAGGTAGGTCCCGGCCTCGCAGGGCCTCGATGCCCTTGTCCACGTCAGAGAGTATCAGCCGAAGGATGCCGAAGTCCACCGTGTCGGCGACGGTGAGGGCGCGGATGTCTATGTTCTCCCCGGCCAGTATGGAAAGGACCTCCGCCAACCTGCCCGGCTGGTTCTCCACGAAGACGGAAACCTGTTTGACTCTCATATCTTGACTCCTTCCCTCTGGCGCATTGGGCGCTACAGATCCCGCTGGTCTACGACGCGCTTGGCTTTGCCCAGACCACGGTCGATGGTCCGAGGCTCCACGAGCTTGACCGTCGCCCTTATCCCCAGGACGCTATCGATCTCGTTGCTCACATCCCGCTGCAGCGTCTCCATGCGGGCCATCTCGTCTGAGAAGACCTCCTCGGACACCTCCACCCATATCTCGAGCTGGTCCATGTGCCTCTGTCTGTCCACGATGATCTGGTATTGGGGCTGGACCCCCTCCACGCGCAGGAGCACACTCTCTATCTGGGACGGGAACACGTTGACGCCACGGATGATAAGCATGTCATCGGTCCGTCCCCTTAGCTTGGACATGCGGACGAGGGTACGTCCGCAGTCACAAGGTTCGGAATTGAGGACCGTGATGTCTCTCGTGCGGTAGCGGAGTACTGGCTGTGCCTGCTTCGTCAGCGTGGTGATGACGAGTTCGCCCGGGGTGCCGTACGGGAGTCGCTCTTCGGTATCGGGGTCGATTATCTCGACCAGGAAGTGGTCCTCGAAGATATGCATCCCTTGCTTGTGGATACACTCGGCAGCGACACCAGGACCGATAATCTCAGTGAGGCCGTATATGTCAACGGCTGACATGCCCGTTTTCGTCTCGATCTCACGGCGCATGTTCTCGCTCCAGGGCTCGGCGCCAAGGATGCCCACACGCAGGTTCATGTCCTTGATGTCCACCCCGATTTCCTCGGCTGTCTCGGCGAGCACGAGAGCGTAGGAAGGAGTGCATGTGACAACAGTAGTACCCATGTCCTGCATGAGCATTATCTGGCGCTTGCTGTTGCCAGCAGATGTTGGAAGGACGGTTGCCCCGAGCCTCTCAGCGCCGTAGTGTATGCCCAGGCCACCCGTGAAGAGGCCGTAGCCGTACGAATTCTGCACGATGTCGTCGCTGGTCACGCCGGCGGACGTCAGGGTGCGTGCCATCACCTCGGCCCAGGTGTCGATGTCGTCCTTGGTGTAGGGCGCTATGATTGGTTTCCCGGTAGTGCCGCTAGAAGCGTGAAGGCGCACCACCTCGCCCAACGGACGGGACATCAGCCCGAAGGGGTAGTTGTCGCGGAAGTCCTGCTTCGTGGTGAACGGAAGACGCACTACGTCGTCAAGCGTCTTGATCTCCTTCGGAGTGACTCCTTTCTCCAGCATAGCTTGCTTGTAGAAGGGAACCGTCTCGTACACCTGCTGGACCACGCTCTGCAATCGCTCCAGTTGAAGACGCTCCAGGTCCTCCCTGGGCATCGTCTCGTGTTCGGCATCCCAGTACCTAACCGTCATCATCTCTCCCTTCTGCCCTCGCTCGGTCTCGGCCCAGTGCGAAGGCTTCTAGGTTTAGGTCCACAAAACGCGGGGGCACTTTCGTGGGAATGCAATCCTTCCACGTCTCTTCTTCGAGGGGTAGAAAAGTGGAGAGGAACCCCAGCACGACCATGTTTGCCACGCGCGGGTTTCCCAGCTCTGTCGCCGCAGCCTGAGCATCGATGAAGAAGCTTTGTTCTGTCCGCTCTCGCAGGATGCTCCGTATCGTCTCACCGTCGGGGTATTGCTGGCGACCGGCAGACATCGAAGACGACGGGATGGCGTTGTCATTGACGATGGCTATTCCACCCCTCCTTAGAAAGGGTGCGTTGCGGGCCCCTTCCAGCCGCTCAAAGGCGAGCAGGATGTCGGCCCCCTGCCGGCGTATCAGAGGAGAGAAGACCTTCTGTCCCAGGCGGATATGGCTGACGACACTGCCGCCTCGCTGCGACATGCCAAGCGAATCGGACTTCTTCACGTCGAATCCGTCCGCAAGCGCCACCTCGCTCAGGATGTCGCTGGCGAGGATAGTCCCCTGGCCCCCGACGCCACTCAGCAGTATGTCAGCACGCTCGAGATTTGCCATTGGTTACCTGCTCCCTGACCACATGGATGGCATCTCGTGGGCACGCCTCAAGGCACAATTGACAGCTTTCCCCGATGCATAGGGAAGGCTCTATGTATGCCTTCCCGTCGCGCCTCGCGACGGCGGGGCAGCCCACCCGGAAACAGATCCCGCAGCCGTTGCACGCAACAGGATCCACCACGAGCGGTGTGCCGGAGGGCCTTTCCTTTCTTGGGCACGGCCCCCGCACTATGACCACGGACGGCCCATTGCTTCCCATCGCCATTCGCATACTTCTCTCGACCTCCACCACCTTGAAGGCGTCAACGACCGCTACGTCCTCGACGCCAAGGCCGCGGCAGAGCTGTTCCAGGTCTATCTTGGGACTCTTCTCGCCTCTCGCCGAGATGCCCGACGCCGGATGGCCCTGGTGGCCCGTCATGGCCGTAGTGCCGTTGTCCAGGATGACAACAGTGGTGTTGCCCTGGTTGTAGACGATGTTCGCCAACGGAGTAATGCCGGAGTGCATAAAGGTCGAGTCCCCCAGAACCGCCACGATGCCCTGTTTGACGCCCGCCTTGTCCAGCCCGTGGGCCTGCCCGATGCTGGCCCCCATGTCGGTGCACGTGTCCAGTGTTTCCAGGGGCGGGAGCACGGCGAGAGTGTAGCAACCGATATCACTGGTGACTACCACACTGTCCTTTCTCTTGGCTGGGGGAATCCGTGAGGCGCGCTGTCCTGCGGGCGTATCGATGCGGTAGTCGAAGCCCAGCTTGCGCAGCGCGAAGGCCGCACCCAGGTGAGGGCAGCCGGGACATAAGGCTGGCGGCCTCAAGGGCAGGGAGACAGGTGGCGGCGGCGCGTCCTCTTCGGTGGAGTCAGACGCAAGCCCTGCCTTGCGAGCGCCCTCCCTCACCTTATCGGTGTCCAGCTCACCGACGAGGGGAAACCATGCCTTCCCCTCGACCGGCACGCCGATGGCCTTGACCGCATCCTCCAAGAAGGGGTCCAGTTCCTCAACCACAAGGACCCTCTCCACGCTCTGGGCAAGCTTCAGAACCAGCTCTTTGGGCAGCGGGTAGGAAAGGCCAAGCTTCAGGAAGGAGGCGTCGTGGAAGACCTCGCGGGCGTATTGGTAGGCGACACCGCTGGTGATGATGCCCAGTTCCTTGCTGCCGGCGATCATCTGGTTGTACGGGAAGGTCTCGCTGAGGATGGCTAGCTTCTCGATTCGCTCCTCCACGAGGGGATGCCTGGGCCGGGCATTGGCTGGCACCATCACGTACTTGGATGGGTCGTGTCGGAACTCCGGCGAACTCATGGGGATTTCGCGATTCTCGCCGTATTCCACGACCGACTTGCTGTGGGATATGCGAGTAGTGGAGCGAACCAGTACCGGCGTATCGTACTCCTCGCTCATCTGAAACGCCAGCCGGGTAAGCTCGTAGGCCTCTTGGCTATCGCCGGGTTCCAGCATGGGCACCTTGGCAAACCGGGCGTAGTGGCGATTATCCTGCTCGTTCTGGGAGGAATGCATGCCGGGGTCGTCGGCCGATACGACCACGAGGCCACCGTAGACGCCGGTCATCGAGGCGGCAAAGAACGGGTCGGCGGCCACGTTGAGGCCCACGTGTTTCATGGAGGCCATCGCCCTGGCGCCCCCGTACGAGGCGCCCATGGCTACCTCCATGGCTACCTTCTCATTCGTTGACCACTCCACGTATACCTCGGGGAAGTAGGCAAGCGCCTGCAGTATCTCGCTGCTAGGCGTGCCTGGGTAGGCTGCGGCGACCCTAACCCCGGCATGATAGGCGCCCAGAGCGATCGCCTCGTTTCCCGACAGAAGCCTCTTGGTCACATCGCCCTCCCAGGCTCGTAGTTGGCCTACCGGATGGGCTCGGCCTCTACCCTCCCCAGGTAGGCGCGCAGCACCCTTTCGTCTCCGAGCAGATCACGGGCCTCTCCTTCCACGGCGACCCTGCCCTGCTCCATAACATATCCTCTGTCGGAGATCTTCAAGGCGCCGGCGTCCTGCTCCACCAGAAGGATGGTGAGACCCTCGTCCCGGAGTTGGGAAAGGAGAGAGCGAATGGTCTTCACCAACGTGGGAGCAAGGCCAACCGATGGCTCGTCCAGCAACAGGATGGAAGGCGTGCTCATGAGCGCCCTGGCGATGGCCAACATCTGCTGTTCTCCTCCGGAGAGGCTGCCGGCGCGCTGGTTGGCCCTCTCGGAGAGGATGGGGAACAACTGGTAGACGCGCTCCAGGTTCCGTCGCACAGTGCTGTCTCGCATGTGCGCTCTGATTGGCCCCAGTAGCCTGTACCATTTCCGCGAGCAGCCCACGTAGGTACCCAAGACTAGATTGTCTATCACCCGCATGGCGCCGAAGAGCTGCCTGCCCTCTGGCACGTAGCCCAGCCCGGCGCTCACGATCTTGTGGGGAGGCAGGCCGAGGAGCCCCTTGCCGTCCAGTTGTATGATGCCGTCTCTTGGGGTGACGATGCCGGCAATAGCGTTGAGGAGAGAGGTCTTTCCAGCGCCGTTCGCCCCGATGAGGGTGACTATTTCAGTCCGTTTCACGGTCAGGGACACCCCTCTCAGGGCTGGAACCCGTCCGTAGTACACGGATAGGTTTTCGATCTTCAGCATCAGGCGACCTCATCTCCCAGGTAGGCGGCAATGACTCTGGCGTCCCGATGCACCTGACGGGGGGTGCCTTCGGCGATCTTCTCGCCATAGTCGAGGACAATGATCCACTCGGCGATGCTCATCACCAGGTTCACGTCGTGCTCTACCAGAAGCACCGTCGTTCCGAGGTCTCGGATGCGGCGAATGAGGTCTCTGAGAGCGTCCTTCTCCAGTGCGTTTAGCCCTGAGCCTGGCTCATCGAGCATCAGCAGCTTGGGCTCCGTGGCCATGGCACGCGCTATGGTAAGGAGCTTCTGCTGGCCGAAGGGAAGGCTCAGGGCGTTTTCATACGCCTTGTCGCCCAACCCCACCAGGTTCAGGTATCGCATCGAGTGAAGGAAGATCTCCTCCTCTTCCCTTCTGCTCCGGGGCAGGCGAAGGGCCGCGTCGAAGAAGCCGCACCGGCTTCGCGGGTGCCGACCTGTCATCACGTTTTCCAGGGCCGTCATGTTCCCGAAGAGGCGCACGTCCTGGAAGGTGCGGGCGACCCCCAGTTTCACTCGCTCCTCGGGCGGGACGCCGTTGAGCACCCTCGCACCCAGACGGACTTCCCCTCTGCTGGGGTAGTGGACACCAGCGATCAGGTTGAACAGGGTGGTCTTGCCCGCCCCGTTGGGCCCGATGACAGCAGTAATCTTGTCTGCCTCAACGGATATGTCTACGCCGTTGAGAGCAACCACGCCACCGAAGCTCTTGCTCAGGTCATCGGTCTGCAATGAGGATGCCCTTCACCGCCTTGCCTCTTCCAAGCGGGTGCGCAAACGCCCGTACAGGTCCCCAAAGCCCTTTGTGAGACCCTGGGGCATGAAGACCATGATAAGAATCAACGAGAACCCAAAGATAATGATATCCAGATCGCCGAAGGAATGTAAGGCTTCACTCAGGAATGTTACCGTGGCCGTCCCGAAGATGGCGCCCCACACGCTGGCAAGTCCCCCAATCACTGCCATGAGCACGAGCCTCACGGAGAAGAGGAAGCCGAAGGGCTGAGGGCTAACGAACGTGAGGTAGTGTACGTACAGGCTCCCGGCGACGGAGGCGTACAACGCTGCCAGGACGAAGATCTTCACCTTGAAGCGGGTGACGTTTACGCCCACCGACCTGGCCGCCGCCTCGCTGCTCTGAATGGCGCGAAGGGCCCTTCCCGTCCTCGAGTTTACCATGTTTTGAGAGACGAGGAGCACAGTCAAACACGCGGTCCAGACCAGATAGTAGTACTTGAAGTCGGTGTTGAAGGTCAGGCCTCCGATGGAGAGGTATGGGATACCTGGGAGCCCGGAAGGGCCGCCTGTGAACTGGTCCAGCTCCCGAAAAGCCACCCACATGATGATCCCAAACCCGAGGGTAGCCATCGCCAGGTAGTTGCCACGGAGGCGGAATATCGGAAAGGACACCGCGAAGGCTATCGTCCCCGTTGCGCCGGCAGCTATCAGCATGGCCAGCCAAGGGTTCACCCCGTAGCTGGTGCTGAGGATGCCCGAGAAGAAACCGCCGATGCCGTAGAACGCAGCGTGCCCCAGGGAGACTTGTCCGGCGTACCCCATGAGGAGGCAGAGCCCGACCGCAAGCATAGTGTGGATTCCTACGATGATTAGCAGGCTGGTGTAGTAGTTGTCCGCTACCAGCGGGGCCAACACGACGAGAAGCAGGAAGAACCCCAGGGCCCAGAGCTTCTTGCGGTTGGCGCTGTGCTGTCTCACTCCTCCTCCTCTTCCGTGAGCCTACGGGCGCGCAGCAGCAGCACAACGAAGAGTATGACGAGGGCGATAGCGTCCTTGTAGGCGGAGCTTATCAGCCCTGCGCCCAGGGACTCGGCCACTCCCAGCCCCAGCCCCCCGGCTACGGCCAGAATCTGGCTGGAGAAGCCACCCAGGGCAGCGGCCACGAAGCCCTTCAGGCCAAGCATAACCCCAACGTCGTAGGATGGCATCGTCAGCGGAGCGATGACTATCCCGCCAATTGCCCCCAAGGCGGCTGCGAGAGAGAAGCTAATGGCGGACATGACTTGGACATTGATGCCCACCAGGGTGGCGGCCCTTCGGTTGATGGCGCAGGCACGCAACGCCCTTCCCAGCATGGTGTAGGAGAAGAACAGTTGCAGGAGTATCATGACGCCCAGTGCTGCGCCCATGACCCAGAAACTCTGCGGGCTAAGGGATGCTCCAAGGAGGGATATGGGCTCTTCCCCGGAGAAGGGCGGGATCACCACCGGGTCTTTGCCCCACAGTTCGCCCGCGACGCCCCTGATGAAGATGGAGGCCCCGATGGTGATGATGATCAGAGTGATGACAGGAGCATTCCGCGCCGGCCGAATGGCGAGTCTCTCCAGCAGGAAGCCGACGAGGGCTACCATCACTACGGCCAGCGCAAATGCGACGGGCATCGGTAGGTGGGCGGAGGAGATGAGCACGAAGGCGATCATGCCCCCCAGCATCACGAACTCGCCCTGTGCGAAGTTGATGATGCGAGTAACGCTGTATATGATGGTGAAGCCGAGGGCTATTATGGCATAGACGCTGCCCAGGCTCATGCCGTAGAGGCATAGCTCGACTACGTTGCCCATTATCTACGCTGGTCCAGCAACGTCAGGCATCCCTCCAGTGCCAGGGGGCTCTCGGCTTTACCACCTTACCACCACGCTCACAGCCCTATTCCGCAGGCGCCCACTCACCGTTCTTGATCTGCACCATATTGAAGGCCTCCCTGGTGAGGCCGTGGTGGTCTTGGGTGGACATGTTGAAGATGCCGCCGGTACCCACGAAGCCCGTTGTCTTCTCCAGCTCGTCACGAATCTTCGACTTGTCGGCGCCCACCTTCTCTATGGCGTTGACCAGCAACTTGATGGCATCATAGGCATGCCCGCCAAAGGTGTCGGCTGAGCGCCCGTACTCCTCCTCGAAGCTGTCCCGGAAATCGATAAGCAGCGACTTCTGGGGGTCGGAGTCGGGCAACAGGTCGGCCAGCAGGAGCTTGCCCGCAGGGAAGGTTACACCATTGGCCGCATCGCCAGCAAGCTCGATGAACTTCTCGTTGGCGATGCCGTGGCTGTTGAAGATGGGAAGGCCCAGGCCAACTTCCTTTGCCTGCTTGGCGATCAGTGCGGGCCCGGGGTTGGTGCCCCAGACGATGAGCGCCTGCGCGCCGGCCCCCTTGATCTTGGTGATCTGGGCCCTCATGTCGGTGTCTTTGTCACCGAAGCTCTCAGCAGCGACTATGCTGATTCCTTCCGCCGGAGCCATGTCCTCCAGCACCACCTTGCCTGTGCTGCCGAAGCCGCCCGACGCGGTGAGGAGGGCCACCTTAGTCAGGTTCTTGGCCCTCAGGTAATCGTAGAGCATGCCGACGGCCAGGACGTCGGTCTGCGGCGTCTTGAATATCCACTTCCTTTCGCTGACCGGCTCTACTATCTTGGCGCTCGCCGCACAAGAGACCAGGGGCGTCTCCGCCTTGGTCATCGTGTCGATTATGGCAAGGCTCTCCCCAGAAGAACTTGGACCGACTATGGCCAGCACCTTGTCCTGTTCAATCAGTTTCTTTGCCAGGGTGAGCGATTCGGTCTCTTCGCTCTTGGTGTCGTAGATGATGATCTCCAGGTCCTTACCCTTGATGCCGCCCGCCTCGTTTATCTGCTTTACAAGCATCACGGCGGTATCCCTTTCGGGAGTGCCCAAGGGAGAGTTGAACCCTGTTACGGCGAAGAGGGCCCCTATCTTGTAGGTGTCTTCCTCTTCCTCAGCACAGCCGACTGCTATTGCGAACATCGCCAGAGACAGAAGTACCACTAAAGCCAATCCGAGATTGCGCTTGCTGAACATCGCTGTCGCTCCTTAGTGCTTGGTGCGCGAGTAGTCCTGCACGACATCACCCATACAGAACGGCTTCGCCCTCAGGGGCAGGTACCCGTCGTCGATGGGCGATAGAGGGCAGTTTAGCAGCGTCTTCCAACACTGTCAATTCCCCCGAATTGAGTCATCACCTGCGAGGTCTTGCAGGTGATGTCGATCCACCAGTGCACGGGGAGTTTGAGCGCAGGGGCGCGAATGACGGGGTCCACCTCAACCCTCTGAAGGTGTTGTGTGAGGAGGTCTCCCTTGGGAAGGGCAACCACTTCTTGTATCGACGTGAGACCCTGTGTGAGTTCTAGCGGGACTTCAGGGCCTGATAGCCCAGCTTACGACGCCTTCCTAGCCCTGGCAGTCGTCGCCAACCGATCACGTAGCTGTCCCGCAGCCACAGCTACGTGTTTGTCCAGGTGTGCGTCGCGCCATCAACGGCCCGCCAGCATGCAAGCGGTTACCATCTGCGACAGCAGTCTCCTCGTCCTGGATCAGGTCACCGCTCACCTGCGCGGTGGGCACGACGACCCACATCGAGATCGTACTGGGGGCGTTGCGCGAATCCCGCTATGGGTCAAGAACCATAGCCGAGAGGGCGGGGCCAAGGCCATCGCAGTCCCGCTCTTGCTCGTTGCGAATGGTTGTTGACAGGATCGCAACATGTTCGTACGCTTACGTTCGCTGAGGACGCACAGGTTCGGTGGGCCTGGGCCGATTGACGTGCCGAATCACCGTCACGACGCCACGTTGACGGAGAGCGTCACGAGTATTCGTAAGCCATGAGGCACATCGTGACGTTATGCGCTCGATAGCTACATCTGTCATGCGATGCGCTTCACGGAGAACTAGCACCATCGGTTAGTAGAAGGATAGGAAGGGCATCATGGATACGGAAATGTTTCAAGGAATGGAAGCACCAGAACTGAGAGAGTACATTGAGTTCCTGCTATGGCACTACAGAGTCGTCGATGCTTTTTGGTTCATCTACGTGGGAGAGCGCTTTGACCAGCCGACAGCCGAGCGAATCAATGAGAAGGTTTGGGGGCGTGTTTCTGGCATGGCCGCAAAGGATCTGACATCCCGATTTCACATCCAGGAAAAGGGTCTTGAGGGTTTCTTGAAAGCCCTCAGGTACTACCCCTGGTGCATCCTTATAGGGTATGAGGTGCAGGAATCGGACCATGAGTTGGTCATCTCTGTGCCATCCTGCCCTACTCAGGAGGCCAGGCTCAAGCGGGGTCTGGGCGAGTTCGCATGCAAGGAAATGCATCGCGGGGAGTTTGCTGGCTTTGCCCAGACGATAGATGATCGCATCAGAGTCGAGTGCCTCTTCGCTCCTCCTGATCCTCATCCGAGAGATATGTTCTGCAAGTGGCGCTTCTACCTTGAAGGGGAGGCGTAGACCCTGACCGGGGGACGCCTGCGTTCGCTCCCCCGTTCACCACGTCAAGGCCCCACAGACGCTAGTGGAATCGCGCCAACAGCTATAGGGTATCTGGTGCTGGTGCGGACCCGAGGGATGCTCTCGGACCATGCACCTGTGAGATAATAGTCGGCGAGACAGCAGGATCGACGGTTTGGTCTCGCGCCTGGCGCTAGAGCACGTCGTTCTCGCAGGGGGCCCGATTGAACGCTCCCAAAATACCAAGGCTGCTTGTCCCCGTAGTAGGGGATGGGCGAGTGACGTTCCGTGGCTGGACCTCGCCCCTCGCTTCTGGCGCATCGGCGTGAGACAATATCACCGCGAGTTCGCGAAGACGTCGCGTCGTTCGCCCTGTCTGTCATTCGCGCCCGCACGCCAGTGAGGAAGCGCTCATCGACATGAACAGGAGGCCCGAGATTGACAAGTCACGGCAACGCAGAGGTGCCTTCTGCCGTGCGGGAAGGCCCGACGCGCCTCGACTACGAGGCAGCTCTTAGGCGCGTCATGGGCCTCGTTGATTTCGAGCGCTCCGCTCATAGCCCAGAGCATTCCGCCTTCCACCTGGAGCGAATGGGCCAGCTTATGGGTCGGCTGGGGAATCCTCACCTGGCAGTCCCGACAGTCCACGTGGCCGGCACCAAGGGGAAGGGCAGCACAGCGGCGATGGTGACCTCGATGCTGACGGCCGCAGGCTACAAGACCGGGCTGTACACATCGCCGCACCTCCACACTGCGACCGAGCGAATAAGGGTGGGACTCAAGCCGATTGAGCGGCAGGAATTCGCGGACCTGGTCGACCAGGCGTGGTCCGCTGTAGAGTGGGTGGGCAGGCACGGGCGCTACGGTGGCGTCACGTTCTTCGAGTTGCTGACCACGATGGCCTTTCTCCATTTCAAACAGGTTGGCGCGGAGTTCCAGGTAATGGAGGTGGGGCTGGGTGGGCGGCTGGACGCCACGAATGTCGTGAGCCCCGAGGTGTGCGTCGTCACGCCGATTAGCCTGGACCACGTTGCCACCCTGGGCAACACGTTGGCGCTCATCGCAAGGGAGAAGGCGGGCATCATCAAGCACGGTGTGCCGGTGGTGGTGTCGCCGCAGCCGAAGGAAGCCATGGACGTGTTCCTGGACGTATCGAGGGAGAGGAAAGCCCCCTTGGTGCAAGTGGGGGAGGAGCTATCGTGGCGGCAGCGCCACGCGAATGCAAACGGCCAGTCTTTTGACGTTGATGGACTTCGCGGCAGCTATAGGCTGTGGATGCCGCTCCTCGGCGACCACCAGTTGGAGAACGTCAGCACCGCCGTTGCTACCATTGAGACTCTCATCGAAAGAGGATTCCCCGTGTCCCGTGAGAGCATCATCGAGGGCATCAGCGCGGTGAGATGGCCTGGGCGGCTCCAGGCGCTGCGGCGCGATGGCAAACAGGTGCTGGTGGACGGGGCGCACAACCCGGATGCCATGAGGAGACTGGTGCAGGCGGTTCGGAAGCACTTCGAGTACCGTCGCATCATCCTGATCTTCGGCGTCATTGGGGGGCACAGCGCGGACGGGATGCTCGCCGAAGCGGCGAAGCTGTCTCCGACTGTCTGGCCGGTGCGCTCGCGCCACCCCAAGGCGGCGCCTTGCGATACAATTGTCAGCGCTGCCGAGCGTCAGGGCCTGGTGGTCTCGCGCCAATGCGAGGAGGTCGGACTGGCCACACGGCGAGCCCTGGACATGGCGGAGGAGGGAGACCTGGTGCTAGGCGCCGGATCGCTGTTTGTGGCTGCGGAGATAATCGAAGAGCTGGAGGGCCTGGCGCCGGAGCTATACCCAAGCATCAGTCGTCCCTCACCTATTTCATCATGAGGCGAACATGGGATACAAGCGAAGGCGAGCAGTAGTTACGGGAATGGGCGTGGTGACGCCACTGGGTGACGCGGTGGACGAGTACTGGGAAAGCCTGGTGCATGGCAAGTCGGGCGTAGGCCCGATAACACTGGCCGACGTCACGACGTACCCAAGCAAGATCGCGGGCGAGGTCAAGGGCTTCGATCCGGGGCAGTACATGGACCCCAAGGATGCGCGTCGGATGGCGCGTTTCTCTCAGCTTGCGGTGGCGTCCGCTGGCCTGGCAATCGAGGATGCCGGCTTCAACCTCGCGAAACTCGACCAGAACCGCATGGGCGTCGTGATGGGCAATGGCAACGGCGGTTTCCCAACCACCGAAGAGAACGCCCGAATCCTGGTCAAAAGAGGCGGAATGAGGGTGAGCCCCTACTTCATTCCGATGATCCTGCCCAACATGGCGGCTGCGAACGTCAGTCGCGTCTTCGGCCTGAAGGGGTACACCTCGACCGTTGCTACTGCCTGCGCTGCTGGAAACCAGGCGATAGGCGAGGCGGCTGACGTCGTCAAGCGGGGCGCGGCGGACGTGGTGCTCGGCGGTGGCTGCGAGGCCGGCATCTGCCAGTTGGGCCTCGGTGGCTTCAACGTCATCAGGGCTCTCTCCAGGCGCAACGACGAGCCCGAGAAGGCCAGCCGCCCCTTCGATGCGAAGCGGGATGGCTTCGTACCCGCAGAAGGGTCCGCGCTGCTGGTCATTGAGAGCCTTGAGCACGCACTCGACCGTGGCGCCAACATACTGGCGGAGGTGTTGGGACAGGGGGTTTCATCGGACGCGTTTCACGCTGTGCAACCCGATGAGGATGGCAACGGAGCGGCACGTGCGATACGCGCGGCGTTGGACGACGCTGGAATTCGCGCCGATGAGGTCGACTACATCAACGCTCACGGCACATCGACCCCCTTGAACGACTTGGCGGAGACGCTTGGCATCAAAGCCGCGTTCGGCGAACAGGCTTACAAGGTGCCCATCAGCTCCACCAAGTCGATGATAGGCCACGCCTTGGGAGGCGCGGGCGCGCTGGAGGCGGTAGCCTCCATCTGCACCATCTTGAATAACGAGATCCACCCTACCATCAACTACGAGTTCCCCGACCCCGAGTGCGACCTGGACTACGTTCCCAACAAGTCCCGCAAGCAGCGCGTCGACACAGTCCTATCCAACAGCTTTGGGTTCGGCGGTCAGAACTCCTGCATCGTCTTCCGCCGCTTCGAGGAGTGAGGGGACTATCCACCTCAGTGCGGTCATCGGTGGACGAATAAAGAGCGCGGCCTACGATCAGCCGTGTGCTCTGCTGCGGCCGCGTGGAGCGAGGCCGTCGGCGTCGACATCGTCGGCCAGGCAGCGAAGTTCCGCAGCGGGTAGGGGCAGGTCGAACTGCGGCCATCTATCCCTCTTCTGGGCTATCGCTACGGAGGCTTTCCATCATCTCAAGTGTGACCAATTCCTGATGCAGTCCGCGGATTAGTACGTATGGCTGCATCACTGGGTCGATGAACCGGAAGCGGTAACGATATCGAGAACCTGTCTTCTGCAGTACGGCTCCTCTCTCAGGATCGCAGAACCGGTCGAGATGACGCGCGAAGGCTGGCGTATCGTACGGCCGGTCCATGATCATCGACATGGGTCCTTTGACTTCACTAGCGGTGAAGTAGCCCAGTTCGTCAACGGGCGCCAGGGCACATGCCAGGAGAACTTGCTCGAAGAGGCTCTCTCTGCGCGGACTGCTGGTTGCCGAGTCATAGCTGACCATTATGCTGCGCTGTGCCTGATGCACAGCGGAACCGATAGCTGCGAGGGCATCCTCCATCTGAATCTTCGTGCGCTCATTCTCCAACGCAGCTCGTCCCGAAGCCAGTCCGAGAAGGTGGGTATAGTGAGGCAGTCCGTGTGACAGATAGGTGATGAACGCCGATGCGGGGTCTTCCATTTCCATGCCGACCGTTGATAGAGCCTTGCTGAGGATGTCGGTCAATTCGCCCAATGACATTCGAGGCATGTGGACTTGCACGAGGCACCGATCAATGGACTGGTGCTCTCTGAGGAGCTCATCGACGTTGTCAGCGACACCGACCAATACAAGGGTCACGTTGACTGAGTGGTCTGACAGAGCCTTGATCGTGTCAGCCATCAGTCGGGACACGTTCTCATCGGTCACGCGGTCGAACTCATCTATGACCAGGAGCAATCGACGCCCTAATCGCTGGAAGTAATACCTTATGTCCTCGGGAGTGGGCTCCTCTGGGAGCAGGTTGTCCAGGGTCGTGGTGGTTTTACGGCTGCGCTCGGTGAAACCAGCCATTCGGAGCTGATGCGATACTTGAATCTCCCGCGTTGTCTTCTCCCACAAACTCAAGAAGGTATCAGAGGAGTCGCAGTTCACTCTGGAAACACCAAGCCCAGTGATTCCTGCCGTTGCTAGGAGCTCAGGAAAGACATTAGCCAATGATGTCTTGCCTACGCCACGTTCTCCAAACAGCACTGCGTGCATGCCGCGCTGGTTGACCGCATCGGAAAGCTCCAGCAATTGCCGCTGACGCCCAGCGAAGAGCGAGGCCTGGTTTACGGGTGCGGCAGGGCTGAAAACGGTTCCCAGGCGCAGGCTCATTGCAGCCACGCCGTTCTGGTCTGGAGCTGAACGCTGGCTCATCGCCCCTCCTAACTACCATGATTGCGCCAGCAACCTATAACATTATGGCATTGACTCATAATAACATGGACACTACTCATAATCAACGTGCAAACGCCCACGTATGAGTCCAAAATGCATGTCGTACGCCTCAGTTCGAGTCTCAGTCCCGGGTGCGACGCTCCCGCTCACAAGTGACCCCATTGGGCGAACACACAGGTTCGCCGCGACCCCACGACATGCCCTGAAGGTCTATGGCCACTGGTTGCCTCGCTGGCAAGACGCTGCGGAGGCTGCCCAGGATTGCCCCCCTTACGCCCCCGAAGATAGAATGGTCTGGATATGGAAGC
>SDBU01004939.1_pt1 | contig 16144 bp, 10 predicted proteins | sample 2277071 | NCBI WGS metagenome assembly SDBU01 (sample SAMN10397929, study PRJNA504765) | marine sediment metagenome | isolation source: marine sediment core GS08_GC12, 126 cmbsf | place: Arctic Ocean: Gakkel Ridge, Loki's castle | collected 2008
GTCGTCCAGTGCCCCAGTTTCCGCTGTCTCTGGAACATCAGGGAGTACGGCTTTTCGCCGCCACGATACGCGATCACGTCCAGGCCCGCGGGCGTGTGGGCCACGCACGGATACGTCGCGTTGTATCCCAGATCGGCCTCGTCCGTCCACTCATCGATCCGGTTTGGGTATCGCGACCGGAGGAACCTGAATCGGCCCTGGTTCCAGTCCACCGCCCATGTGTGCGGGCCGCCGACGATGTTGATGTGGTTCTCGCCGTCAACCGTGAGCGCCGGGGAGGTGTGGTTGTCGCTGCCCTCGAAAATGTCAAACGTCTCGCTCCAGCGGCCGGCGCGATGATCGTACGTACGGCCTCTTACCTTGGCAATGGCATCGAGCCATACGACGTGGGTTCGGCCGTCGATCGTAACGCTCTTGTTGCTGAACGGGTACGCCGTCGCGCGCGTGGATCCTTTCGTCGACAGGCGGAACGGCTGTTCGTTCGTTCTCATGGCTCACTCCGTGTAGAAGCTGGATGGTTTGCCCGTCACCTGCGCTGCAAAGCCGCGTCCGCTGCACGCGCTGCTTCGGCTTTCCTTTCCAGTTCGATGGTTTCAATGGTGAGAGCGCCCGCAATCGCGTACGCGCCCGAGATCGCCTCAAGCGATTCGCGCGTCAAGTCCTTGCACGCATTCAGTCGCTATTGAACGGCAAGCTTACGCTCAAGTCAAGACGGCAAGAGAGGCGAGCGGCTATTCATAAGTAGACAGAATAGTGGCTTTGGAAGTAGCGCCGGCGTCCTCGCCGGCTGGATGGCGGGCATCTTGCCCGTCACGAGGGCGGAACGCCCCCCGCCTGCCGCCAAGCCTGTCCTGAGCGGAGTCGAAGGGATGGCGGCGCAACGAGCACCGCGCACTTACATATCGTAGCTGCTCCTCCGCAAGTAGAGAGAGTTGGGAATACGCTTCGCGGGTATGTCTCACTGGATTAACCGCAGTCTGCCGTGTCCTTTTGGGAACCCCAAGGCAATGAGAATGGGTCAGGGTGGCACGGCCGGCCTCGTCCGGCCGTGAGACCCTCGCACGGCGGGGCAAGACCCGCCGTGCCACCCGTCTCTACGCACTGTTTCCGGCATTGGATGATCCGCGGCCGAGACGGCCTCGATGAGGGCGCGGGCCTTGTAATGGGTCTCGTCGTACTCGGCGCAGAGATCGCTGTCGGCGACGATGCCGCCGCCCACTTGGAACCAGGCCCGATCGCGGTGTACGATGAAAGTGCGGATGACGATGTTCAAGTCCATGGAGCCGTCGAAGCCCAGGTATCCAACGGCGCCGGTGTACACGGAACGCCGGGTCGGCTCCAGTTCGTCGATAATCTCCATGGCTCGTATCTTCGGTGCGCCTGTGATGGAGCCGCCGGGAAAGGTGGCGCGCAGAAGGTCCACCAGATCGTATCCGTCGTGCAGATCTCCTTCGACCGTGGCGACCAGATGGTGTACTGTGGGAAAACTCTCCAGCACCTTGGGCTGGGTCACTCTGACGGTCCCGTAGGAACAGACTCGACCCAGGTCATTGCGTTCCAGGTCAACGATCATGGCCAGCTCCGCGCCGTCCTTCTCGCTGGAGAGCAGCTCTTCCATGAGCGCGGCGTCCTCTTCCGGCGTGGCGCCCCGGGGCCGGGTACCCTTGATCGGTCGGGTCTCCACGTGCCGGTTGCTAACCCTGAGGAAGCGCTCCGGGGAAGCGCTCACTATGGCGCAATCATCGAAGGCCAGATAGGCGGACATGGGCGCAGGGTTGATGCGGCAAAGCCTCAGAAAGAGCTCGTGAGGCGGCACGGAAAGTCGGGTTTCGAGCCGCCGTGAAAGGTTCACCTGAAAGATGTCGCCGGCCGCGATGTAGTCCTTTGAGCGCTGGACCGCGGCGAGGTATTCGTCCCGGGTAAAATTGCATCGAATATCCGCTGCGGCCTCGGCCGCCGACGCGGCAGTCTTCATCGTCGGCGTCGGCGCGGAGAGACGCTCGATCAGGCGACCCGTGCGTTCCCTTGCGGAGGTCCGGCCGGGAAGGTGCATATCCGCAGCCACGGCCCACGCCCTCCCGTCCTGATGGTCGAAGATGACCGCCGTGTCGTGAAAGGCCAGATAGAGATCCGGCATGGAGATGTCATCGAGGGCAGTGCAGGGGAGACGCTCCACGAAATGACACAGGTCATAAGACAGGTACCCGACTGCGCCGCCAACGAAAGGCACCTGCGGATGGCGCGGAAGGGGATAAGCCCGCAGGAGCCTCCTGAGCTCGTGAAACGGATTCGCCTGGAAGACGGAGACCCCTTCCGATTGGCGGATCGTGACCCACGGCCCCTTGGAAGTCATAACGAGGAAAGGGTCGCTCCCGGCCATACTGTACCGGCCGATGCGCGGCATCTTCAGGCCGCTGTGCAGGAAGAAGGGGTGCGGGTCAGCGACAAGGGCGGCGAAAACATCATCCGGAGGGAGAAAGGGGGCAATCTCCGTGACGAGCACGGATGGGGCCGGCATCTTTCGCTCCTCGGCTGTGGCGTGCTAAGGCCGCCCGCCTCCGGCCGAACGGCAATCTGCGGAACTCACCTCTCGGTCCTGACCCGGCGCTCTCAGCTCGCCGTGCGGCTCGGACTGCCGGCCCGGCCTATGTGTGGCTGGAGGACCGCTTTTCAAGACGGGCCGGCGACGACCAGAAGGCGTGAATAACGATAACCGCCGCGCCGGCGCAGATAGCCGTGTCGGCCAGATTGAACGTGGGCCAATGAAACCGGCCGACATAGAAATCGATGAAGTCGCGAACATGGCCATAGGCGACGCGGTCCCACAGGTTGCCCACTGCGCCCCCGAAGAGAAGGCTCAGACCGAAGGTGAGAACCCGACTCGATCGGCCGTAGGCGCCAACCGCCCACACGATCGCCGCTGCAGCGACGACAGTCAACCCGATAAACAGAGGGCCGAGGCCCCGGCCAAAACCGAATACGGCGCCTTCATTGTGAATGGTACGCAGGCGGAGCAGGCCGGGCACGACATCCACCGGGAGGCCAAACTGCAGAAATCGAAAGACCACCCACTTGCTCAACAGATCACAAGCGACGACGACAGTCGCTACGCTGCTGAAAGGCACCACCGGCGGCCAGCCCCCGTCATGCTCGCGTCCGGCGGTCATAGCGTTTCTCTTCCCGGAACCGGTCAGCCTCGACGGCCGCTTTCCTCCTCCCGCTTGCAGGCTATGCACAGCCTGGCGTAGGGGATGATCTTCAGCCGGGCCATGGAAATCGGTTTGGCGCAGGACCCGCAGGATCCGTAATCGCCTTTTTCCAGTCTGTCGAGCGCCTCGTCAATCTCCCGGAGTTCCTCCTCCTCGTTCTCGATGAGGCCGAGCGTGAACTCGTGCTCGAAATTATCCGTCGCCACGTCAGCCATGTGGTACGGCATTCTCGAAAGTGCGCCCGAAGAAGCGGCACCCGATTTGCCCAGAGCATTGTCCTGCATGTGATGCACGTCTCCGAGGATAATGCTTCGACGCTGCAGCAGCAGTTCCCGGAGTTGCTTGCGTTCTTTGGCGTTCAGTTTGACCCGCGCCGACGCCACGTACACCTCCCTGCGTTCCATGCGAAGCTCGCAAAGACTAGGGCAATCGCTGAAGTCCCTTATTATACGGGCCTGCATTACAAAGTCAAACTGGCGTGTTTTTGACGGGGATCGGCGGGGCCTTCATGCGAACCGCTTGCCGATCTCCCTGTGCGCCACGCAACGCGGCCTGTTGACCCAAGGCGGTCAGCATTCTAAGATTCCGTATCGGCGTGAATGGAGGGCGACCGAAGATGTCCCACTTGCCGAGAACACACACCGTGCGCTCACACGGGCATCGCCCGAAGTCCTTCAAGGGCTTGGCAGCGGGTCTGGGGTTATCCCTGGCTGTTCTGGCGCTCTGCGGTTCGTCCTCCGCCCAGGAGGCGCCGATACTGGTTCTCACCTGCGACTTTGAAAGCGCGCCCCCTCGCCGCCCCAGCGTTATGATGCCGCCCATTGTGGATCCACCCGAACTGAACGGCGAACTCGACGACGAAGCCTGGGGGCGATGCATGCCCGCGGAGCTGGGTTCGGACATGCCGGGCGGCGGCATATCGCGAACCACATCGGTGAGGCTGTGTCGGGACGACGAAACACTATACGTCGCCTTTGATTGCCGTGAGCCGGCCATCGGCGCGATGCCCCTTGCCTTACCGCAGCCCGATGTGCTCGCGGATGACAACGTCCAGGTTTATATAGCACGCGCAGATCAGACTGACTCTTACGTGTTCGCCGTGGATTCCAACGGATCGAAATATGACTGGAGTCTGCTCAACGGAAAGGACTGGACCACCAAATGGACGGCGGCGGTGATGCGAACGGCCGACGGCTGGGCCGCGGAAATGGCCATTCCTCTGGCCGGCATTGGCGTCGAGGGCGCAGTGAAGGGCCAGCTCTGGCCCATCAATTTCGGTCGAGACGTCTCCGCCACGGGCGAGCAGTGTTCCTGGCAGCCTACGCTGGGACACAGGCGGAACCGCTCTCAGTGGGGGGCGATGTTCTTCGGCACGATCGACGAATACGAGAATCGCCCCCTTGCCGCGCGGGTAAGCATCTACCCCGAGCGCTGGAAAATCGGCGCCGCCGACAGGATGCTGTCCGTGGTCGTGCGGATTGACCCGGGGGACAGAGATATTGCAGGGCAGCGGTTGAAGATAGCGCTCACGTCGGGGCAAGACGGCGAGACCGACGAGGCGCTGGTCCTCGGTCCGGAAATCTTCCATGCGGAAGGCGAGCGCGCAAGCCTCGCATTGAACGCCCAGGCGTTTCCGGTCGGCCGCTCGGAGTTGTCCGTAGCTCTCCTGGATGAGAAGGATGCGGAGGTGGCGCGGGGAAGCATTATGCTTCAAAGGGAGGAGACTTCCATTGCGCAGCCCCAGAGTGGGACGATCCGAATCCTCCTGCCCAAGCTTCCCGTGGCCATCCCGGCGGCGAGGCGTTGGCCTCTCACCACGGGAGTGGCGTTCCCCAGAGGGGTGCTCTTCTCTGCGGACCGTGTCCGGCTTCTGGGACCCCATGGAAAAGAGGTGCCCTGCCAGGCGCAGGTCAGGGGAAGATGGCCCGGCGACGAGAGCATTCGCTGGCTCGGGATTGATTTCCAGGGAAACCTCATGGACAAGGACACGGGGGAGTACACGCTGGAATACGGGCCGAAAGTCGAGCGCATGCCGGTGAGCGGCTTCATACGGAAGATGAAGACGCTTCCCTTCGACGTGGTGCACGATACCTGGGTCATCAGCACGGGCCGCCTCCTTTTCACCGTCAACTATCGGCACTTCACCGGGATCGAGGAGGCGTGGGTGGACGTTGACGGCAACCGCCACTACGACTGGCAAGAGCAGATACTCGATGCCAGCCGAGACTGGGCCGGGCCGTACATGGTCGACTGGGACGGCCGGACCTACAAGATGGCCGCAGACCCGGACGTCAGTCTGAAGCTGGAAGAGTGGAACGAGCTGCGCCTGGTGCTGCGGGGGGAGGGGAGGTTGCTCCTTTCCGAAGGGGAGACGGCCGAGAACCAGGAATTAGGCCGATGCGTGGTGCGGATCACGGCCTACGCTGGGCAGCCCTTCCTTCGCCTGCAGTACACCTTCATTCTGACGCGACCTGCCAAGGAGACGCGGTTGAGAGACTTCGGGGTCGTGGAGAAGCTCGACTTTCGCAGATGGTACGACGCCGTCTTCGGCACGCGTGAGAGGCTGCACCACCCCATGCGAAAGTCCGGGCCGATCTCCCTTCTCAGACTCTCGCCGAACCAGGCCATCATCCAGGATGCCGGCGACAGTCCGACCGTGGACCTGCGCGTCGAAGACGCGGAAAACTGGATCTGCGCCGCCGCAAGAAATCGGGGCGTGGGCGTGTGCCTGCGCGACATGCAGCATCTCCATCCAAAGGAATTGGAGCTGCGGCCGGACGGGAGACTCCTTATTCATTTCTGGCCGGTTCACGGGCCGGAGGAGATCCTCGCGGAGATGGGCGAGGTGGACCGCCGCACCATCGGCGGGCTGGGGTTCGCTCACCGCGGCCGGTTGTTCGACCTGCAGGTTCCGCCGTCCTTCGCTTACAGCCTGAAGGAACGCGACAGCCTCTTCGACTTTGACGCCGTCCGCTACGGCCATCTGTCTGAGATCACGGGCATAGGCCTGACCTATGACCTGCTATACGTCTTCTACGGCGGCAATCTTGACGCGGAGGAGATTTCCCAGACCGCGCGCGTCTTTGAACTGCGTCCCCATGCCGTACAGGACCGCGAGAGCCTGGCCGCGTCCGGTGTGCTGTCGGAGATGCTCACGCCCGAACAGGCTGAGCGCGCCGCGGATGTGGCCGTCAAGCTCCTGGCTCTGGAGGAGCGACAGCCTCAGGAAGGCGATTTCAACTACCTCGATCTTCACAGCGAGTGGCTCCCACGCGAGAAACGATGGGCGCTGAGAAATCATTGGGTCGGCAACTCGGCCGATGTGCCCGCCGCCCTCTGGCTGCTCTACCTCCAGACTGGAAGGCCGGAGCTGTTTCGCGCCGCCTGCCGCAACCTGCGCCATATTATCTCCGTGGACCTCTGCCACTCCGCCCTGCCCGATCAGATGACGCAGGCCGATCCGCGGCGACGCAAGATTCCGGGCGCGTTCCCTGACCACAAGACGCCTTTTCACTGGCAGAGCACCTGCCACGTGAGCAACCGCCACGCCCGCATCCGGGCCCTCCTCCTGGCCCATTACTTGGCGGGCGAGCTTCTCCCCTTGGACGCCGCCCGACTCTGGGCCGAAGCGGCCAAGACGTATGGAATACCCACGGCCGGAGAGGACGGCGCCGCGTACCTGGACAACCTCTGGCGTATGCTCCAACTCCAGCACGACCCGCAACTCATCGAACGATTCGGCCAGTGCGCGGATTATCTCTTTCGGGCCTACTTCGATCTTGCAGAGGCGGAAAGCTGGACCGTGAGCCTGCGCGGCTTTGCCCGATCCAGCGGCGACGACCGGGCGGTCCGCTTCCTGGAAAAGCTCGCCGCCGACGCCGAAAGGCAATCTGATGCTTTGGGACGATTCGAGATGCTCGGGCTCCTGCGCGAGCTCGCCGCGACGGGCCGAGCACCGTCCGCCGGCGAAAGGACCGCCGCCCTCATAAGGCAATTCGAGAGAGACGCTGATGCGCTCCTGGCCAGTTCCTCGGCTGACGACCATGGAATTACGTGGGAGAAACTGTCCGCCTACGTGTTTGGCGCGGCCCGGCCGGTGGAGCCTTCTCCCCAGCAGCCCCCGGCAGCGCAATGACCCGCGCGCCTTGGGAGTAGAGCCCGAGGGGGTGGCACCATTGGGGATCGGGCCGCTAAAATGGTATTCTTGTCTACGGAGTGCTCAGGAGGATCTCGAAACGGAGAGCCAAATGCGTCCCATGGAGGCTCTAGTCATCTGGGCGAATCGGCTTCGCAACAGATTCTCGAAACGGCGTTTTCCCGCCGAGAATGTGCTGCTCCTTCTGGCTCACTGCCTTCAGAACCAGGACTGCGACGAACTGGTCAAGCACAACATCTTCAACTGCAAGGAGTGCGGCCGGTGCAAGATGAAGGCGCTCCGCGCGCTGGCCGAGCGTACGGGCGTCCAGGTGCATATCGCGTCAGGCGGCAGAGGGGCCCTGGAGATGGCCCGGGCCGACCGCGTCCGCGCTATCCTCGCCGTGGCCTGCAGCAAGGAGATGGCCGAAGGGATCCGTGCGGCTTTTCCCAAGAGAGTCGTCAGCATCCTGAACTCATGGCCCCACGGGCCCTGCAGGAACACGGACGTGGACGTCTCGGAGGTGGAAGCGGCCCTGGACGGCCTCATAGAGCAGAGCCGAATCTCAGAAGACACGCACGGGCACGCAGCGCGCATGCCGAGTGCTGAACGCTGAAGGCTGAAATCCGGGCGCTGAGCGCCGCTCCTGAACGGCACAGGGATGCCGTTCGAGGGAAGTCCGGGCTCGGTCCTCTGACCAACGGACGCTGACCCCTGATCTCTTCGCGCTCCGGGCCCTGCCGGCTATTGATACGGCGAACTTGGCGCAACTCAAGTTGCGTATCCTATGGGAGGGTTGGGCATGATTCTCGTATCGGAGAAATCACGCCTGTCCGGGAACATTGCGGTCCCGGCCTCCAAGTCTCATACCATTCGCGCCTTAACCATCGCCGCCCTGTCTCACGGCACGAGCGAGATCGCCAACCCCCTCGATTCGGACGACACCCGAGCATGCCTGGATGCGTGCCGGGCACTTGGCGCGGAGATCGAGACCGACGACGTCTGGACCGTGCGGGGCACTGCTGGTCATCCGCTTGCCGCCGACGACGTGGTCAATGTGCAGAATTCCGGCACCACACTCTACGTGACCCTGGGGATGGGTTCGCTCTCCAACGGCTGGAACGTGTTCACCGGCGACGAGCAGACCCGCCGACGGAGCGCCCAGCCGCTCCTGGACGCGCTGGCTGCGCTGGGGGCACAGGCCGAAAGCACCCGCGGCAACGGCTGTGCGCCGATCATCGTGCGCGGCCCCCTCCGGGGGGGCAGCGCCACTCTCGCCTGCCCCACCTCCCAGTATCTCACCAGCCTCCTCATCTGCACGCCGCTCGCGCAGCAGGACTCGGAGATCACCGTCACCGAACTGAATGAGGAACCGTACGTGCGGATGACCCTTGACTGGCTCAACGAGCAAAACATCGTCTATTCCCACGAGCATCTCCGGCATTTCACGATCCGAGGAGGCCAAGTGTACGAGCCCTTCCTGCAACGCATCAAGGGCGACTTCTCCTCCGCCACGTTCTTCCTTTGCGCCGCAGCGATGACCGGATCGGAGCTCACCCTTCACGGCCTGGACATGAACGACTCGCAGGGTGACAAGGCCGTGGTCCGCATGGTGGAGAAGATGGGTGCAGAAGTCCGGATCCGTCCCCTCGCCGTCAGCGTCAAAGGCCGGGCGCTGAAAGGCGTGGACCTCGACCTGAACGCTACGCCGGACGCGCTGCCTGCCCTGGCGATCGCGGGCTGCTTCGCCGAGGGCACGACTCGACTCCTGAACGTGCCCCAGGCTCGCATGAAGGAGACCGACCGGATACGAGTGATGAAGGAAGCGATCACAGCTCTCGGTGGAAAGGCCGAGGAACTGCCGGACGGACTGGTGGTGGAAGGCACGGGACTTCATGGCGGGCGCGTGGCCGGACACGGAGATCACCGCGTAGTTATGGCCTGCGCCGTGGCCGGACTGGCCGCGGATCGGGCGGTTGAGGTGGATACGGCCGAGGCCATGTGCGTGACCTTCCCGAACTTCGTGGATCTCATGAACCGTTGCGGCGGACGGGTGAGGATGACAGAAGAATAGTGCCACGGTCTATCTTAAGGGGAGAGCCCTTTCTCGGAGATCCAATTCAGCTCTCCCGAGGCATTACGCGCAGCAAATCTGGTGAGAGCAGTTAAGAACAAGTACATTATACTCAAGATAGAACTCGAGGGCCTCAAGAGCGATCGCGATGTGCTGATCCACGATTGCATGACCCAGAAGGAGCGCCGGCAGATCTCTTCTTAAATGTATTCCTCGACAACATGGCTCTGCTGAAGAACGAGATACTGGGCATAGACTGCGTGGAGAGAATGCTGGACCGGCTGGATCTGGAGCGTTACGCGGACCTGGCCGAACTCATTCAGGATCTCGAGGCCATTTTCAGACAGAGGCTGGAAGAGCACGGAATCGTCGAGGCGGTGAACAGACTTATCAAGAAGAAATTGGACAAGGTGGCTCGATACCTACAGGAGCAGTAACCGATCGGAGCCGGCGATGAAGGTCAGATGCACCTGCGGCAAGTGGCTTAGCGTTCGCGACGCACTCGTCGGGAAAACCGTGCGCTGTCCCCTCTGTGGCGGGACGTTCAAGGCCACCGCATCCAGTGCCGGCATGGCGGAACAACCCTCTCCAGAGACGGCCAAGACCGAATACGGGGTTGCGGAAAGCAAGTGTCCGCGTTGCGGCGTTTCGCTCGCTCCTGGAGCGCAGGTATGCGTCGAGTGCGGCACGCATCTCGCGACCGGCGTCCAACAGCAGCCCACGGAGCAACCGGAGAGCAAGAAGGAACAAGGCCAGGAACGTAAAGTCGCGTTTATCGTCGGCAGTGTGGCTGCGGCGGTGATCGTGGTGGGAGGGATCGTATTCGCATGGACTGCTCGCGACAGGCTTGCCAAGCTCCTGCGCTTGCCCTCCAAAGAATCTCGGGAGGCCCCCACCGACGCAGAGACAACGTCCGGGGAGGAGGAAGGTCTCGAGTCCCTCGGTTCCTCTTCAGGCTCCGGGACCGCGGCGCAACGCTCATCCGGTGGCTCCATTCCCGTCGCCGACATCACGCTGGACGGCCGGGCAGATGACTGGAGCAACGTGTCTCCCGCCAGATGCAAGATAGACAAATCCATCCGGGCCACGTACGACGTCAGGCAGATCAAGGTCGCTCGCGGGGAGGACAACTTGTACCTGTTGTTCGAACTCGGGCTTGGCGTGGGGGAGAAATTCGAAAACGAGCGAAAGACCGGCAAGGTCTTCACCGGCGCCCTGGGCTATCTCGATTTTGCCACTGAGACCGGCAAATACCGGCTATGGATTCCGACCGGGTTCAGTCAGACGATCGATACAAAGGCAGCTAAAACCGAGAGCGTGACGATCTCGATCAGCTACGATCTGAGCAGGGCGGATCCGGGGAGCAACGAATACGAAGAGACAGCCAGCCGATCTTATCCGGAGGACAGCGGCTACATCGCTTTCCAGGGGAAGTACCTGGAGCTGAAGATTCCACTGAACGAACTGAACATAACGCCCGATTCCAGAATCCTGGGCATGCAGATGGACGAGATGTGAGCCCCGGATTCGGAGAAGCCACTGGCCGCCATCGTCTACTGATCCGAGCGTCGCCATTCAACCCTTAACTCCTGCCGTGGCGCTCCAGACCTTCCGACTAAATCACGCAACGTGTTGACTTTGGTCAACAGATGCGTTGTGTATTCTCAACACAGCCGCATCCACTTAGGCCACAGGATATTAAGTGGATCATCCCCGGCGTTGGCCCGGAATGCGTCCGATAAAGGCAACACAGACGATCCGGAGCACCGTTTCGCAGGAGACGAAGTCGAGTCATAACGTTCGGCGCACCAATACGTTATCGCTGAAGGCGGCTTGGGCGCGACAAACGCGGACTGGGGCATGACAATTGCGTGATTTTTTTGTCTGTTTGACTGTGCCATCCGGCGCAGCGTGGGGATGTCTCTCTGGGTTCCTCTTTGAATTACTAGTCTTTGGTAGCGTCTGTTTCCCTTTCGTCTCCGCCTGCCGATCATCGTCGCCTTCCTAGGCATCGGTCGCAGGTCGACCAGTGACGCGTAATAGCGTTACATCGGCCGCAGGGGACAAGAGACTGCGAGAGGGAGGCCGCCTATGAGATGACCAACACGTCGGAGCGGTTCGCTTTGTCTTGGCTCGGGCTGGTCGCGTCGCGAGCCAGCGAGTGAACGATATGGTCTGGCCGCAACGAAGGCGCTGCTCGTAGTTCTCGGTGTCCGCCCAAGGCGGTAGTGTCGTCGGTTGCCGAGGAAGCTGGAGGAGCCACGCCAGTGCTTCAGATTCAGGTTGGAGGTGATGATATGGCGTAACCGCAATCGGTGGAGGTTCTTGGCCTAGGCGATTCGGTTCCGGGGGTAACGGAGTCTAGCGTGGGGGGTGGCACGAATGATTTCCTTCCAAACCACAGAAGAGGCCGGGCAATTCTTTCTGAAAATCCAGAAAGGGAAAAGAATGATGAGGAAGGCCACAACTGTTTGCGTCGTGTCACTTGCATGTCTTATGGTCGGCGGAGTGGTGGATGCAGTAAGCATAGACTTCACGCCAGGGGTTATCAAGTCAGCCATTGGTCCGTTACATGATGCAAGCTATCAGTGGGGCCTATGGGCAATTCGTGCGAGACCCGAGGTTACGGGAGGCGGCTACACAATTACAGGTGCTACTACCGGCCAAGCAGGCTGGGGGAGCACGGCACCAAGCTCGTATGCGTGGAACACCTATGGGACGAACTGCGCGTGGTTTTGGGACACAAGTGGCGCCGAAGCAGGCGCTACAGCCGCTAACCCGCTGTATATGATAATGGACGTATCGGACGACAACTGGTGGAGCAGTGCTTTCGATAAAAATGGGGCTTCGGTCGCTGATTGGGCACCTGGCCTCGATGGTCTCCAAGGAACGGCTGATGATCTGGGGACCTTCTATGCGTCGGGTTATGACGCCGGTGCCGGTGGCACAAACGTGATAACTGCCGTGGACGACACCAGCAGCTTCAGCTTCAGCTTCACCCTTGATCCGGGCGCCTCGTGGACCGGCGGATGGGAGTTCCTGGTGGACGGTAGCAAGTATCACCTGGGGACAGCTGGCAGCCCCGGAGGATGGGTCGAGAACTTCTTCGGCGACTATGGTACGGGTGGCGGCCTAGCCGGTAACATGGGCAGTGGCTACTACGTGATTCCCGAGCCGGCCACCATCGCCCTGCTGGCAAGCGGTCTTGTCGGACTGGGTCTGCGCCATAAACGGCGCAAGCGGCGATAGTATCAAGCGCTTCCTTATCGGTTCGAATGGTGACGAAGGAATCAGGGGAAGTTCCCGTGGGGGGACTTCCCCTTTCTCATGTCGTCTTCCGCGTCGCGTGTGTTGGGTCTGCGTTGTCGTCGTATAAGCAAAGCGTGGACCGCGCACACGAACGGCAGGGCCTACACAATAAAGCCGAGCATGTTACCCTTCACGGGATCTCCTGAGTCAAAAGCCGTCTGACCGAGCGCCTACCACGCCAGCGGCTTTTGCCACGCCTCTTTCAGTTCGCCGATAGGTTCGTCGACGATCATCTCCCCACGCAGACCGCGGACCCGCAGGCGCGGCTCCTTGGTGACGCGGCCGAGCGGAGCACACGCCACCCCACTGAGCATCGACTCGAACTGCTCCACGCGCTCCTGAGCTACTTCACACAGGAACCGCGAATTCGACTCGCTGAACAGGATGACGTCGTCGCGCTGAAGCTCCGGCGTCCGGGGGACGGTCATCGTGTACAAGTCCATGCCAAGGCCGCCGGCAAAGGCCATTTCGGCCGCGGCCACTGCTATGCCGCCCTCGGAGCAGTCGTGGCACGCGCGAACGAGCCTGGAGCCGATCGCCCGGCTGAGCGCCTCGAACACGGCCCGGCCCTCCTTCGGCTTCACCTCAGGTACGGAGTTGCCGGTGTAGTTGTGAACGGCGTAGTAGTGTGAGCCGCCCATCTCCGCCCGCGTCATTCCCACCACATAGACGACGTTCTCCGGCTCTTTGGCGTCCATGCTCACCACTTTGCGGACGTCGGGTACGATTCCGATGGCACTGATAAGGAGCGAAGGCGGCACCGAGATCGACTTCTCTCCCACTCGGAATTCGTTGTTGAGGCTGTCCTTTCCGCTGATGAACGGCGTGCCGTACGCCTTGGCGATGTCGTAGCACGCCTCGGCCGCGCGCACGAGGCTGCCGAGCCGATCGGGCTTGTCGGTGTTGCCCCAGCAGAAGTTGTCCAGAATCGCGATGCGGTCCGGCGGCCCACCCACGGCGACGATCTGGCGTATGGCCTCGTCTATGGCAGAGGCGGCCATCCAGTAAGGGTCAATGTCGCCGTATTTCGGATTGATTCCATTGGAGACGGCCAGGCCGCGGCGGGAGCCCAGAACCGGCGCAATCACGGCCGCGTCGCCCGGCCCGTCGTTATCAACGCCCACGAGCGGCTTGAGAACGCTCGCGCCCTGGACCTCGTGGTCATACTGTCGAATGATCCATTCCTTGGAGCACACGTTCCAGGAGCCGAGAATCGCTTTCAGGGCCGGGCCGTAGTCCTGCTTCTCCGGCAGCTGCGGTTCCATGAAGCGCTGCTTCTGCCACGTGGCGCGGCGGGTGACCCGAGGAAGCCCCTTGTGGAGGAACCCCATGTCCAGATCGGCCACCAGGTTTTTTCGATAGTAGAGTCGCAGACGTTTGTCGCCGGTGAATCGTCCGATGAAGGTGGCCTCCACGTTCTCGGATCGGAAAACACGAAGGATGGAGTTGCGCTTTTCAGGCGGTACGGCGAGCACCATCCTTTCCTGGGCCTCGGAGATCCATATCTCCGAGTAGGTCAGGCCCTGATACTTCAGCGGAACTCGATCCAGGTGGACCTCGACGCCCAGATCCTCGCCCATCTCGCCCACTGCGCTGGAGAGCCCGCCCCCGCCGCAGTCGTTCATACAGGTGTACAGGCCCTTGTCGCGCGCCTGGAGGATCGTATCCGTCATGCGCTTTTCCTCGATCGCGTTTCCGATCTGCACAGCGCCCGAGGAGACGACTTCGGACTCCTCAGTGAGCTCGAGCGAGGCGAAGGTGACCCCGTGGATTCCGTCACGACCCGTTCTGCCGCCCACGAGAAGGACGAGGTCTCCGGGCCGGGCCCTCTTCCTGCAGCGATCGCGCGGAATCAGGCCGACGTTGCCGCAGTAGACGAGCGGATTGCCCGTATAGCGTTCGTCAAAGAGCACTGCTCCGTTGGCCGTGGGGATGCCCATGCGGTTTCCGTAGTCGCGCACTCCGGCCACGACGCCTTTCATTATCCGCTTCGGATGCAGAGCGCCGGGAGGAACCTTGTTGTCAGGCAGGTCGGGAGGACCGAAGCAGAATACGTCGGTGTTCATGATCGGCTTGGCGCCGAGTCCCGTGCCGAGCGGGTCGCGTATGACGCCGCCTATCCCAGTGCCGGCGCCGCCGTACGGTTCTATGGCCGAAGGGTGGTTGTGCGTCTCCACCTTGAAACATACGTTGTAGTCCTTGTCGAAACGGATGACGCCCGCGTTGTCTTCAAAGACGGATACGCACCAGGGCCTGTTGAGCTCGGACGTGGCGCGCATTACCGTGCTCTTCAGGAGGTTGTCTATGATGCGGCCCTCACAGTTGATCAGACCCCTCATTGTCTTGTGGACGCAGTGCTCGGACCAGGTCTGGGCGATGGTCTCAAGCTCCGCGTCGGTCGGATTGCGCTCCAGCTCCGAAAAGTGCCGCTGTATGGCGTGCATCTCTTCGAGGTTCAGGCTGAGCACCCATTTGCGGCTGATCTGAAGAAGGCGCTGGTCGCTGACCCCGAGGATGGCCACTTCTTTTCTTTCGAATCGGTATTCCGGCGCCGCGGGAGAATGGGGAATGGCCCTGCCGCCGAAGAAGGCGTCCTCGATGACCTCGTTGTGCAGGATCTTGTCGCTGATGAGACGCAACTCCTCCGCGTTCGGACGGCCATACAGAAGGTACTTCTTTCCGGTGCGCACGGAGTCGGCTTGAAGCCCCATGTCTGCTATGCCCTTCTTCGTGCTCGCTTCGACCGGGTCCATGACGCCCGGTTTTCTGAAGACCTGCACGATGGCGTGGCGCCCCTTGAGCGGCGGCTGAATTGGACCCCGGCAGGCGTAGACCTGATTGACGGGGTCGCTCAGGAGCCTCGCCGCGATCCGCTCCATCTGGCGGCCGTCTATAGGCCCGGAGATCAGATAGACCGAGACCACGCGGACATCCTTCACGCTGCCGACGCCCAGATCCTGTACGTCGGCGAGCACGCCCCGGCCAACAGGATCGTCGAACTCGCGCCGTATCGCCACCTCGACGCGCCAGTCGCTGTTCTTTCGGGTCATCTGTCAACCTCCGAGGATGAGGGGTGCAGTGCATGGAGAAGCTTCCGCCGAATGTGATAGTCTCTCCTTTCTCAAGTCGCGTTTCAAGCCCTGCGTCGCTGTGGCATCGCGTTTGACCTCAAGGACCAAGGGAACTTATAATCGGTGTGGGACGGTCGGTCTCTTGACAGGGCGATAGCAGGCCGGCGTCGTTCACGCATAATGTTCAATCAGGTCTTCATCCAGCATATTCCCCACTTGGCCGCCATGGCCATCCTGCTCGGTTTCTCTGCGTTCTTCAGCGGCTCGGAGACGGCGCTTTTCTCGCTAACCCGGGCGGACCTGCGCAGGATGGAACTCCAGCCCGTCCGATCGGAAAGACTGATCC
>SDBU01004940.1_pt1 | contig 16143 bp, 10 predicted proteins | sample 2277071 | NCBI WGS metagenome assembly SDBU01 (sample SAMN10397929, study PRJNA504765) | marine sediment metagenome | isolation source: marine sediment core GS08_GC12, 126 cmbsf | place: Arctic Ocean: Gakkel Ridge, Loki's castle | collected 2008
CCGGCTCATACTACGAACACTGGCCAAAGTACGGGGCGAGTTTCTGCTGATGTGTATCGCCCACAACCTGAAGAAGTTGGCCAAGTATGGTTCTCTGTCGGGCCCGATGCCGACAGCAACTCAAAAGGTCCTTTATGCGGCTATTTCATGGTTGTTGCGACTCTCTTGGCGCCTCCAGGACAAACTGAGACGCTACCTGGGCCGGTCACATGATCCAAACCAAACACTCAGACAATACCTACACGCATGATTGACTTGTGGGACAGCCTCTCCTCGTCTGCCCCAGCGTTTAACCCTGTCATTCCGGCGAAAGCCGGAATCCAGTCTTGATTCTCAAAAACTCTTGCGCTTGAATTGTCGCCGCAGAGCCAGCACCAGAAACGAAATGAGTATAATGAGAACCGCACTCTCCAGCGTGATGATACCGTGTTTGTACGGTTCGGTCAGATACGATGCTATGGCGCCACGATTAAACGTTGCTAGCGAAAGATTGGCACCAAATGCGTTCCAATAGTCAGCCTTTAGGAAAAAGAGGTCCGATAAAGACCAAGTCCAGTCGTAGTTGACTTCGCGCGAAGGGGAATAGAGATAAATCCCGTCACAAAGGAGATAGATCGGAAACAGCGCCAGCGTTGCGATCAGCCAGAAAAACGGTAGTATGAAGCTCTCTCCATAGTATGCGATAAGTCGGTATAGAATAAACATACCAAACCAGCGACGTGTCCAATGCTTGCCTTTCCGTATCATTTCCTGCTCACCAAGGTAGAAAGCACCGGCCGTTGGATAGTTGTAATTAGCAATGTAGTTTGCCTGAAGTTCGCGATATAGCCCTGCCACCGAGTCGTAGTAAGAGCGGGCGGGTGGTTTCATGCTGCTATCTGGCAGGTTCCAGCGAACCCATGCGGGGTCATACTGGAGATCATCGTATACACCTTCCCTGTAGAATATCTTCATAGGTTTGACCCGCCGTCGATACGCGGAGATTCCGTATAGCCATTTGCGCTTAAGGGCTTGCCGACGTGGCCAAGTCACATCTACGAACTCCACATCGCGAACCCGAGTCTCCAGAAAGAAGCACCTTTCGAGTACCACCTTACGAAAAGTGAGTTTAGAACCATCATCCAACCTCACGGATCTGAAATCTGCTTCCGCTTGAAACATGATTCCGGGTAGGCCGTCCTTGGCTTCCGCTTCAAACATGATTCCCGGTAGGCCGTCCTCGGTTTCCGCATCAAAGGTCAAACGTGCTGTATCTGTGAGGTGGCACTTAAGGAAGCTAACGTCTCTCGTGAAGTGTGTTCGTATGAAGCTCGCCTCGCCCGCGAATGTGCTCGTATGGAATTTGCATTCTCCCCCAAACTCTGCCTCATCGAAATCAGTTCGTCCGTGAAACCTGGCGCCTGTGAAACTCCCGACTTTTTCGAACTCTGCCCGGAAAAAGCTCGCACGCCGGCCAAACTCACATGGGGCGAAGTAAGCCTCGCCTTTGAAATTCGCCCCGGTGAAGTCAACATCGGACTTGAATGTAACCTCTTTGAAATCAGCCTCATCGTCGAATTGCCTGTGGGAGAAATCCGCTCTGCCCTCAAATGTCGCCCCTAAGAAGTCCGCTCTCTTGTCAAAGTGAGAGTACCGAAATAGTGCCTCTCCATGAAATGTCGCGTGGCAGAAATCTGTTGTTCCGCGAAAGCGTGTTCGTGCAAACGGGGCTGGGCCAAGAAAGGTTGCATGATCGAAGTCGACATCCTTGTCGAATTCTCTTGGAAATGTATAGCCATCCGCAGGGAATACTACTAATGTGAAATCATAGCATTCTGTTTCCGTATCCTTCAGTGTCTTGTCCAATTCGATTTGGAAAGTGTCAGGGCACTTCTTCTCGTCCTCAGTATGAAGAACGCACATTCCATCACCATGCTGCGGATAGAGAGCTTGTCTCCCACATACCTTGCCATCCCGCATCTCTACTTGGCAGGTCTTTGTCTCGTCGGTCATAATCGGTCCCCGTACGGCCGGGTAGCGTAGCGGGCTTGCCCTCGGTTTCCAGAGATTGTTATTAACTCTCACTTCCACCCCCAGTATACCCCCACCCATCCACGATGTAAAGTAGAATCGCTGTATCCACGTGGCGCACGAGGACGTACACCACACAAGAACTGTACCAATTCCTCCCAGAATACGGCGGCGCAACCATCAATAAAGGATGAGTCAATGGCTACCAGCTACAAACAAACCGACGCCTCCGGCATCACGTCCAAATCATGCCGGCTTCTGAATCACCACCGATCCTATTATCCGAGTATAAAAATACACAAAACGAATCCATTTGCACAGCGGGGACACTGAAAAAAAGCGAAAGTACCCAAAACGAACCCATTTCCCCACCGTGATTGGCCCGCTCACCTCTGTCATTCTGGCGAAGGCCAGAATCCAGTCTTCGAGTCCGGAACTGGATGCCGGATCGAGTCCGGCATGACTGGTTGTGGCCTTGTTGTCGACCCCCCCCTTCGACTCCGCTCAGGATGACGGTGTTATGCGAACGCGTCTACTTAATCACGCCGCCGCCCATCAGGATGTTGTCGTCGTAAAACACCGCCGATTGGCCGGGGGTGATAGCACGCTGTTTGTCCTCGAAGGTAACACGGACAGTGTCATCCGTCAAGGCCACAAGCCGCGCCCGCGCCGGAGAATGTTGGTAGCGGATTTTGACCGTGACGTCCAGAGTACCGTCCTCATTGTAGGGCAGGATCCCTGCGATCCTGCCTTCGTCGTCGTTAGTCGTCGCCCTTCGACTCCGCTCAGGGTGACGTGAGGCGTCAGGGTGACCAGATGAGTCAGGGTGACGTGTGTCGTCAGGTTGGCGGGTATCGGGGAGACCCGCCATACGATTGTCGGAGTCGTTGTCCCGTTCGTCATTGCGAGGAGCGAAGACACTCGTGTCGTAGCGACGCGGCAATCCCGACGGCGGTGCCGTCGCTATCCAATTGACGTCGTCGACAACCATCTCATCACTGTAAAGCGATGCATCGTTGCCGACAACCACGCGATTGTTCGCAGCATCGATGTGTAACACGTACAGCGGCGTCGGATGCGAGATACCTATGCCGCGGCGCTGGCCAATCGTGAAGTATGCCGCACCGTCATGGCGTCCCAACACCTGACCGGATTCGTCCACGATATTCCCGGGGGTGGGAGGTGTTTCGTGTCTGTCGTCCCATTTGCGCAGGAAGCGATGGTAGTCATCATCGGCGACAAAACAAATCTCGCGCGATTCCTTATTCTCGGACGTTTTCAAACCGTGCCGCCGCGCGATCTCACGCACATCGGATTTGTGCAGCCCGCCCAACGGCATCAATGTCATGGCCAACGCTTCCTGAGTCAGTCCCCAGAGGAAGTATGACTGGTCACGGGTTTCGTCGACACCTTTTCTTATCAGGTAGGAAGCGTCACCCTCTTTTTCGATACGCGCGTAATGTCCGGTGGCGATGTAGTCGCACGCGATCTCGCGCGCCTTCTGCAGAAACGCCCGCCACTTGACATCGGTGTTACACCGCACGCACGGATTGGGTGTGCGCCCCGCTTTGTACTCGTTGACGAAATTGTCGATCACTTTGGATCGAAACTGTTGCGAAAAGTTCAACACATAGAACGGCGCGTCGATAGCATCACATATGGCACGGCAGTCGTTGACGGCGTCGAGCGAGCAGCAACGCCCGTCGCGGTAAACGTCGGCCCCCACTTCGGCATAGTCCCAAAGTTTCATGTGGGCGCCGACAACATCATATCCCTGTTCCTTCAGAAGCAGAGCGGCGACCGACGAGTCAACCCCGCCCGACATAGCTACGAGAACCGTTTTCGACATCTTGTCCACCAAGACAAAGGGCCGCTGCGCGACCCTGGTTTGCTGCGCGAGAACATTGCAGGCTACGCCTGGGATTGCCGGTAAGTCGGCGACATGGCGCGCAGTCGCTCAATGATCGGCGGGAGGACTTCGATAAGGTAGTCCATGTGCTCCCGGGTGGTGACCCTTCCCATCGAAAAGCGCACGGCAGCCTGGCCGCGTTCCAACGGCACACCCATCGCTGTCAGCACGTGCGACGGCTCGGTGGCGCCGGAAGTACAAGCCGATCCGGATGACGCCGCGACACCTTTCAGGTCAAGATTCAGGATGATCGACTCCCCCTCGGCGCCGGGGAAGGAAAGATTAATAGTCTGAGGAATGCGACACGTGCGTGGACTGTTGAGACAGGTGTCGGGCACGGCGGTGGTGATCTTCTCGATGAAGTAGTCGGCCAGTTCGCTAAGGCGAGTGAAGTCGGATTCACGCTGCTTCTCAGCAATCTCCAGTGCCTTGGCCAAGCCGACAATGCCGGCGACGTTCTCGGTGCCGGGACGGCGTTTCTTTTCGTGGGAGCCGCCATAAAACAGGGGCGCGATCTTCACACCCTGGCGAATGAACAGCGCGCCGGTCCCTTTTGGTCCATATATCTTGTGACCGGTGAGCGACAGCATGTCAATACCCAACTGTTTGACATCCACCTCAACCTTGCCGATCGACTGCACAGCATCGGTATGAAACAGCACGCCGTGTTCGCGAGTTACGGCGGTCAGCGCGGCAATGTCCTGCACCGTGCCGGTCTCGTTGTTGCCGTGCATGACCGAGACGAGTGCCGTCTCGTTCTTGATGAGCCTGGTCAGGTCGGAAGCTGAGGCGAACCCTTCGCCATCGACAGGGAGCAGGTCGAGACCGAGACCTTCATCCTGGTGCAGATGCTCCGCCGGTTCTATCACGGCGTGGTGTTCGGTGGCGCCGACGACGAGATGCTTTTTCTTTTTGCGATACTGATAAGCCGTGCCAAGTACGGCGATGTTGTCGGACTCGGTACCGCCCGACGTAAAGTACAACTCGGACGGCTCACAGTTGATGACACCGGCTATCGTCTCGCGGGCCTGCTCCAGCGCCACTTTAGCGTCGCGTCCGAACAGATGAACAGAACTGGCGTTGCCGTAACCTTCATTCAGATACGGAAGCATTGCTTGCACCACAGCCGGATCTACCGGCGTCGTGGCATTATGATCAAGGTAAATCGGTTCCATACTCACTCAGTTATTGGTCATACTCAATCAACTCTCAATGAATACGCACAGAGAGTCGCATTAATTGATCCACAAAGGCGATGTCTACACCTTTATTAGAAAGCATACAATATACTAAAATGCCAGCGATAGTCAAAAGGTATCGTCTCGGTCTTGATCCGTCGAGCATAGTCAACACGGATAGGTCCGGCGGGTGAGACTATTTGAACGCCGGTGCCGTAGCTGTAGGCGAGGTTATTCAGGGACATCTCCTCGGGCTTGCGGTAGCCGTTGCCCATGTCGAAGAAGACCGATTGCCACAACGGCCAGACAGCCAGCACATCCTTGAGGAGGGGTATGAACTGGAATATCTGCAGCGTCTGCCAGCGAAACTCCTGGTTGAACAGAGCGATGAAGTTGGCCTTCTCCAGGGTACCATCGGGCAAAGTGGGACCGAGGGAGTTAACTTTGAAGCCGCGGATACTGTTGGCGCCGCCCAAGTAGAAACGATCGATAATGGGCACTTCTTTGGATGGGCTGAATGGTTGTGCCCATCCGGCTTTGAACCGGGTAGCGGAGATCCATCCCGGCCAGACGATCTGAAAACTGGCCCAACTGGCCTCGATCTTGGTGAAATGATTGTCACCGCCGAGAAAGCCGCCGTAGAACTCAGCGCGCAAATCGGTCAATGATCCCCGGCGGGGTATGAATATATGATCACGACTGTCCCGACGAAAAGCGAGGTAGACATTTCGCCGCACCTCGATTCCCTGCTCATCTTTGAGAAACTGAACCTCGTCTACGGGGACGCCGAAAATCTCGACCGATTCGTATTCCACGCCGAAAGCACCCCGAACCTCGCGTGAGAACTTCTTCACCGTCGAGGCCGAAAGGGTCCAGCTTTGAATTCGATAGTTCTGTTCCGGGTCTTTAACACCCGGTTCCCACTCGGCCGCCAGAGTCAACGGCATTCGCGTACCGAACAACCATGGCTCGGTGAACCGTACGCGGTAGATATGTTCCAAGAGGCCGCGCCCACCGCCGATACCGAACTTTAGCCGAGCCGACAGATCGTAGCGACGGGAACCGAACAGGTTACGTCCGCCGAAAGCGGCCGACACATCCCATTCGATATCGCGCACTTGTGACTGACCAGCGCCCGTCTTGAACGTGGTGTACAGCGGTTTCTTTTCGCGGACTCTGAGAATCATTTCCGGCTTGAGGCTGTCGGTCGATGATTCGGAATGCACCACCGAGGCGGTACTGAAATATCCCGACTCCAAAAGACGTCGCCGGGTGTCAATGATATCCTGACGTCGGTAGAGCTTACCATCGTGGATTTTGGACTCCCTTGACACTGTGTAGTCGGGATAACGGTTAGTTCCGATCGGGGAAACCTGGCCAAAGTGAACCAAGTGCCCACCCTCTATGTGAAAGGTGATAGGACACAACGAGTCGGCGACAGCGCTGTCGAGATGGTAGCTAACTTGTGCGTAGGGATATCCGTTGTTAGCAAAGACCGTTTTCATATCGAACGTAGTCTGGCGAAGAGCAAAGAGGTTGATCGGCTTCTCCACACGCAGCCGCTCACCTAACTTGTACACGTCGATATGCAACTGCTGGTCGTAGTCACCGGTGATCGCCTTCCGGCCGTAGAATAGCCGGCGACCTTCGGAGATGGATACGTTTATGACCGCGGATGAATCGACCGGGTTGACGTCAAACGTCTCAACCACCTGAACACCAAGGAAGCCGTTTGTGAAGTACAGATATTTGATCTCGAGGGTGTCGCGTCCCAGCGATTCTCGTTGAACTCGCGTGCGACGGTCACCTTTGAGGGTGCCCCAGAGGGAGCGGGTGCGGGAGTACATTCGTTTTCTGATTTCACCGGCGCTGAAGAAGCTCGAGCCTTCGACATTGATCACGCTTATGGCCGGTTTGTCTCGCAGCCACCGCAGCTTCAGGCGTTCCTCCCGGCTATCGGCCTGTGCCAGAGAGATTATCAGAAGGGCTATCGCAATGGGCTGTACTAATCGAGCCATCAAAACTCCCAGTGCGCCTTGAAGCTGAGTCGATAAAGTTCTTCCTCATCGAAACGTCCTTCCAGCAGGAAGTTCTTATTGAAACGATACTCGACACCTAACTCCTGCAAGCTCTCGAACGAGAGAGCCGACCGGCCGTAAACGTAGAGGTTGGGAGCAGTGTAGAATCCGACGGTGACACGCGCCTTCAGCGGATCGAACTCACCTTCATAGTAAGGGTCTATCTCAAATGTTTCAACGCCCAGTTTGTTGAGCCGGCGGCTGCCGATCTGGGATATCCGCGAGCCGACAATTCCGGAGATGCTTTGCTCCAGCCGACCGGTGGCTGTCAGCGAATCGGATGTATAGTAATTCGCAACCAGCAGCGGCACGATCTCTTCGCGGGAAAGCTGGGAGCCGTCACATACGTTGATGTCGGGCACATCGAGCGTGCCGGTAACGTGGATACAGACTTCTATTTGTTCCCGGGTCACTTCCTGCTCGTCCAGCGGAGACTGCCCCACGGCGGCCACGCGGGTGTGTCCGATAATATCCAACTGTGGGTTGGGCACTTCATTGCCCTCAAAAAACACTCGTCCGCCCGGCTCCAGTTTGAACGTCTTGTCAAACAGGAAGCCGCGTCCGCGCAGAATCTCCATTTCTCCGATAAAACGTATGACCCCATCACTTCTGATCAGATTCAGTTGGCCGGATAGCTCGGCGTCAATATCATCGTTCTTGATCCAGTAGTTGGAGGGGATATCGATATTCAGGTCCAGGTTCCAACTGTTCTCCATAGTGAGCGCCGCCATGATCGGAGAGCCTTCATCCGGTTCAGCGAAATTGACCAGATATTTCATGGACACGAGCTCGACATCGCCGGTTACCAGTGGCGGACTGTCTCCACCGATATGAAGCCTCGATTTGGCTTTGGCCTTGATGTCCTCGAGTTCGTAGGATACTGAAAGCGGGTCGGGGATGGTAACGTCGATATCGTAATAGAGATTATCGAGCGACTTGACGATGATTTCGCCATCGAAGAATACAGGACGCACGGGGTCTGGTGAATATGCCTGCGCACCCTCGATCGAGATGCGGTTGTTGTGCATAGTGACACCGATTGAGTCAGTATAGAATGGGTCCTCGAGGTCAAAGTACTTCAATCGCGCCTGGTTGATATGCGCGTCCCCTTCCAGGTTGGGAGCGTTGGGTGTTCCCGACAGGGTGAAGTCGGCTGCGAAGTTGCCGTCGAGTTGTTCCACCGAGGGCAGCACCAAACTGACCAGATCGAAGCGCCGGTCATTGGCGGTGAAGTGAATGTCCATCGGTCGGTCGGGGAAACGTTCGATGGCGTCCGATGTGAAGGCGAGGTCCATATGAAGGTATCCGTCGGCCCGATACTCTCCGGGATCAGACAGAACGATCAGGCTGTCGATATCGAGCCGCTGGTCGCGGTAGTGCGCCCCGACCACGAGATTACCAAGCACGAGGTTACGATAGACCAGGGAGTCTATCGAGGCTCGCACATCCAGGATCGGTTGATTCAAATCACCCTGTACTCCGATATCGCAGGAGACACGACCACCGAACGGAAGTTCCTCATCGAACAGGTCCACCCAGGGACCGGCTGGCACTTGTTCGGCCAGGATCGTCAGGTCGAGTGATTCATCGAAGTTGGCCCGCCCTCGTACTGCGATCATAGCGCCGTTGTCGACGATGACCGCCTGACGAAACTCGAACCCGGCTGAGTCGATCTCGATCAGAAGCGGCATACGATTGTAGAAGTCGACCTCAAACACATTGAGCGCCAGCGAATCCAGATCTAGTCGCATCGGATAGCTGCCATAGTCAAACAGACCATGCGTCACTATCGAAGAGAACTCGTTTTGCAGGTGAGCAGTATCTATGGACACTTTGTCGGAATCCACGGTGAGATAGGTGTAGCAAGTATCATAGGGAATACCGTAGGCGTTGCCGTCGAAACATGAAACCTGCACGAAACCCTCCCGACCGGTGAGAAACCGGGCCAGATCAAACTCCGCCGAAAAATCACGGCTGAAGAATCCATACAACCACAGCGAGTCGGATTCAAAGTGTCCCTTCAAGTCAGGGTCGGAGGTGCGACCGCATACCAGAGCTTCCGCCCGTCCCCGACCGGCTGGTCGATCCACAAACAGCTTGCCTCGGTAGCGGTCGAGATTGCGCAGGTCGGCGGTTACGGTAAGGTCGGTTTCGGCCTTATACTCGACGCAGCCCGCGATTAGAAAGCTGTTTTCGTAATAGTCAATCCGGAACGCATCCACAAAAACCAGAGAGTCGGTCGTGATAACCAATTCGCCTGTCGCATGGTGGAAATGATAGCCGTGAAACTCCGAGTCATAAAGTTCAGTGCCGATATTCAAAGCCAGCGTGCTCTTGCGAAACGATTCTCCGCGCAGGTCGATCCGACCATTGAGATCAGAGTGGAAGCTGTTAGCAATCAGTTCCTTGAGGTCGAAATCTCGTAGATCGGCGCTGAGTCGGTACTTCTCCGGCTTGGTGGAGAAATCAATCTCGCCGCTGCCGTCAACGCCGCATGAGCCCAGAATAGTGCCGTACAAGCTATCCAGAAACAGATGCTTGTTGAAAAACCGAAAGTCCGCATGCAGATTTTCAAACGATGCAATCATGAAGCTGCCGCCGATATCGACACTCCCGCTCAGCTTCTCGTCTTGCAGCAAAATCTGGCCGTTAAGATCAACTACACCCTTAAGCCGAGGACCGATGACAGTCGCGACCTCGGCCAGGTCGAGGTTGTCGATGTCGAACGAAACCGCCGCCGACCGTGGTTCAGTCGTGGTTACGCTGCCGCTTAGGCGCAGATGCGTGTTATCGGCATGAAGAAGAAGATCCTTGAGAAGAAGACGGCCTTTGTCGTAGGTCAGTTTGCCGCCGGCAGCATCAAGGCGCAGCCGGTTGTCGGCTGAGGCAAACTCCAGACGTTCGACGCTGATGCCATAGGTTCCATCACTTGATTGCAGTGCCAGAACAAGATTGATATCTTCGATCCCGAGAGTGTCGACGCCTTCGATAACACGAACCGTGACGTCACTCAAACCCAGTATTTCCACGGCGAAGCTTGGAGGTGTGATGGCCCTGGACGAGTCGGACCGACGCGGGAACCTGGGGATCAGCCAGCCATCCACTGTATCACGCACCACCGTGATCACGGCCGAGTCGACAAAAAGATATTCAAAAAGAAAGTTGCGACGCCACAGGTTTGAGAAGGCGTAGGCGGTGGTGATGCGAGGAATGTCCGCCAGCAGGTAGCGGTGGATAGAATCGACATAGTGAATCGTGACATCCTCAAGAACGGTTCCGCTTAGGATGTCCCCGGCTACGTTTCCAACATGTACTTCCAGATTGTACCGTTCATCGAGCAGCGATGAGAGACGATGATTGATGATGGACTCCAAACCATCCAGCGTGAAGAGGTACACGAAGATACCGCCCATCGTAATGATGCCGACGGCCAGGAGGATAACGAGGATTCGGGCAAGTCTCTTCATCGTTCACCGTTAATTCCGTCCAGCAATGACACCGCTGCTCGGAATCCGCTCGGAGCACAGTCTTTCTGGTCCTCAATGATTCTACGAACCAGGGCCGGATCGGCCCCCAGGTTTAGAGCCCCTCTCATGTGTGAGTGCAGTTGCTTCGGCCGGTTCTCGATTATCAGGCAGGCGACAATGGCCAATTCGCGGTCGATCGATGACACCCCCGGCCGTGACAGAACCTTGCCGTAGCCCTCGATGATCATCCATCGAAACACCTCGGGCGCGACCGCCTCGACATGCGTTCTGAGTGGATCGAAGCTGGCGCCGTAGACACGGCGGCAGAGCGCCATCCCGTTTTCGAACCAGACTTGTGATTCGTCGGGTGTGACCGGCTCGGTCACCGACGGCAGACTGATCTCCTCAAACTGACCGGCCAGATGCTCGGCCGCAATCAGCATTCGTGGAAAACCGAGAAACAGATAGGACTGCAGGACCATCTCGTAGAGCTCGCGGTGGCCGAGGGAGTGGTCCTTGCCCAGCTTGATCATCATGGTAAGAGCCGGTTCGTCGGCCAGTGCGATAGCGGCCGAGTACCCCGCCAACAGCCTGGAGACGGCGTCCTTCTTGCCTCGAAACGAAACCGCCCAGGCCAGGAACTTATCCGGATAAACGGCGTGACTCATCCCTGACAAATTAGTCAAGGATACGTCGGTTGGCAATATAGAATTAAGGACCGAGGTTTCTGAGTCGGTCCTCAAGCCTGATCAATGAGCGCTTCAAACGCTCCACCTCGCGGCAAATCGAGTCCCTGGTATGAGCGCTGGGGCTCGGTGTCGGCTGACCGGCTGAGAAGTTTCCCACCGACGACAATTGGCGCTGACCGACGTTCAATCTGATCAGGTAGGGACGGTTATGACGGATGACACCGAGTTCAATCACACCGCCCGGCGAACTGTGTCGTACTTGGTTCATCAACTCGAAGGCGGAGCCGATTGATCTGTTGCCGATACTGAACAGCAAGTCGCCTTTGCGCAGCCCCGATCTGGAGGCGGGCGAATTGTCCATGACTTCGGTGACGATGGTGCCTTTTTCCACTACCATCAGCCGACGTCCTCCCGCCGATGCCGGTTGAATCGGTGGTGTCAGTTCAATCCCGGGTGATATTTCGATATCAGCGGTGGTGATGCCGATATACCCCGCCACCCGATCGCCCTGGGTGAGCAAATGATTGACGGTTGTCGGTAGTTTATGGGCCGGAACGGCCAGGCCGGTTTCGCCTGAACGATCTCGGCCGATCCCGCCGATCACCATTCCCAGAAGTCGGCCGGCCAGATCAAAAACCCCGCCGCCGATGGTGCCGGGAGTGATGGCCGCTGAAAACTGCAGCGAGCCATCTGGCCGTGTCCCGGCGCAAAAACCTAAGGTGGGGCACGCCCTCAGCCCGTAAGCGTTGCCGATAGCGACAACCATCTGGCCGACACAGGCGCGCTTTTCGGTCAGTCGGACCGGCCGGCCCAGGGGGCAACCGACACTCAACAAGGCCAGCCCGGTGTGATAATCGATCCCGACCAGTCGAGCTGGCAGAGAGCGGTTCTCGAACCTGACCACGACCTGGTCATACCCGGCCACGGTCACAGCAGCCACAATGATGTGACCGGCGCTGTCTATGATGGTGCCGGATGTGATGAGCCGATGCACGGCTTCATCAGCCGCGCCCTCAAGCAGATCTCCCGGTACCGATTTTGTCGCTTCTACTGTCACGACTGAGCGAGATATCTCATAGATCAACTCACTCAGGCTGTTTTCAAGATTGTAGAGAGAGCTATCGGCGGCGCCGGCCGACCCGGTAAAAAAGACCGCCAAACAGCTTAGTAAGAACCGTCGGGCGGTCGAAAAAGAAATCTTTAGCGGTTTAGTACGCGTCTGGACCCTCCTTCTCTACCGTCGACCGCGGCACAACGAATATCCTCACCACGGGTCGCATCCGAAAATAATCGGCTACAAACGGCATCGGCCGACTGCTCCCGGAAGTGAGCATAGCCAGGCCGTCGGAATAACCCGTCCGCGAGAAGCTGCCGGCGGGAACAACGCTATTGCTGATGCGGTTGATCCTCTCTGCCTGCGCCAGATGATCGGTCAACGACCAGTCAGGCTTGAGCCGAACCGTCATATTGGGATTGCCGGTCGGCTGAACAGTGAGGTAGGAATCATCCAATCCGCTCTCAGTGGCTGCGTATTGGGGCGAAGTGCTGTCAAACGAAGGCGAGAGAGTAACGATAACCGCCAGGAGCGCTACACATGCGGTGGCCACCACCGGCACCAGTTTGCGCCATAAAAACAACGGCGCCGACTTGGGCAGGTGTGCCTTGGTCCGCGTCTCGGCAAACCGCTCCTGAGCCACTCGCTGAAGAAGTCGCTGATTGAACCCGTCGGTAATCTTTAGCGTCGGCATCTCCTGCAAGGACGTATTCATATCGCGACAAACGGTTTCCTGACGTCGACAGGCGGGACAAGCCAAAAGATGCTCGCTCACCTGCCGCCGACGATTGCTCTGCAATTCGTCACGACAATAAGCTGACAGGAAGGAGCGTGCCTTTCGACAACGCATTGTATTCCTCCATTCTGGGTTGCAACTTTTCTCTCAGAATCATGCGGGCCCGGTTGACCCGTGACTTTACGGTACCGAGGGGAACACCAAGGACCTTGGCGACCTCATCGTAGGACAACTCCTGAACATCACGAAGGATGAACGCTGTCCGATATTTCTCCGGCAGCGCCTTTACCGCGGCCTCAAGCACCTGCGGCAGACGCGTGGGAAGCTTAGCCTTGACAGCAAATTCGGCCTCAGCGCCCTGCATATCGTGAATATCAAGGAATTTGAATTTCTTGCGCTTGCGCAACTCGTTGCGGGCCAGGTTCAGCGCAATCGTGTAAATCCAGGTCGAAAAACAGTGCTGATAATTGAATGATTGCCGATGCTGGTAGACTCTGATGAAGGTCTCCTGGACGATATCCTCGGCCTCTTCGGTCGAGGATAACATGCGCCCGATGACATTCATCAGCCGATCCTTGTACCGATCGACCATATTATTAAAGGCCACCATATTGCCGTTCTGGATCGCTTTGATCAGTTCGAAATCGATTTCTTTTTCGGTTTTCTTTGCCATCTACTGCCTTTATTGGTCGGTTCTATCTAATAGTACCCAACAACCGTCTCTTAGTTCCACACTTTTTGCGTTCGCTACGCCGCGCAATAGCTTGACTGCTAACAAGTTACCTAATATGCGTAAATTGTCAACAGGATTCTCCGCCGGGATTCGAACAACTCCGCCCACCCCGTCGGGTGACGTGGTCAAACTTGTTTGTCTGTCATGCCCGCGCCCCTGTCACCCCGGCGCAGGCCGGGGTCCATCTTCTCTTGTTCACGTGCGCGGTGTACGTCCTCGTGCGCCGCGTCCGGTAGGTCTAAATCCTTACGGACACGCCGACGGCGCAGGACCAAAGTTGAACATGTAGTCCACCAGGTAGACCAGGTCGGATATGTCGATACTGCCGCTGGCGTCCATGTCGGCCTCCACGAAACAGGGCGGAGCAGGACCGGCGTTGAACATGAAGTCAACCAAGTAGACCAAGTCAGAAATGTCGATAGCGTCACCCACGTCATAGTCGACGTTGCCGCGAAATCCGATACAGCAGCCGCTGTACTGTACTGTGATCTCAACAACCAAGGTATCCGTCAGGCTGCCGTCAGAGGCAAGGAACCAGGGCGTATGCAGACCAGTGTCGCTTGGATTCGGAATCCATTCAAACCCACCAGTACCGTCACCATTGTCCACAAAAGTAGCTGCCGGGGGCATGTTTTCCGCAGTAAAGGTCGTAGAATCCTCGTCAGGATCGGTCGCATATATCGCAAACTGGAACAACTGACCGGCTGCAACCGTCTGGGGTGAAACAGGGTCTATCTCAGGTGACTGGTTGCGGTTGTACACGAAGATTGTCTGAGTTGACGAGGAGTCCCTTAGGTTAACATCGAACTCATCGAACACGTAGAATTTCATGAACACAAAGGTCGGCTTGTCGTCACCCTGACTTAAGTTGGGGATAAAGGTCAGCAGACCGTTTTGGAAGGTGCCGTCCCAAGTCAGTTCGAAGGTCATGTTGGGCAGCATGCCGCCGGTGCCGTTGACTTCGAGCGTGATGTCGGGGATGGAACCGTCATCGTCCCAGGCCAGAACCTCAAACTGTATCGTGTCAAGCTCCATAACCGAATCCAGCTGATTGACCGGGATCAAGAGCCACGGTGTACGGTTGACGTCATTCACCGTGATGATTACCTCGGCCGAGTCGACATCGGCTGGGAAGTTGGCGTCGGTGGCATAAAAGGTGACATTGTAGGAGCCGGAATCATCGTAAGTGGTGATCCACTCAAAAGTGTAGATGCCGTCATCGTCGAGATCGTCAAAGGTGGCGCTGCCCGGAAGGGTCGAACTGCTCAATGTCGGTGGGGGGCCGTCGCTGTCAGTCGCGGACACAGGGAATGAAACGGTGGTAAGTTCGTCGACGGTGACGTTTGAGAGCGGCGACAACTCCGGCGGCTGGTTGTCGTTGTGCACCGTTATCTGAAGCTCCTCCGAGTCGACAGCAAGCGAATCATCGGTAGCGTCGAACGTGACCGGGTATTCGCCGGCAGCTCGCGTCCCGCCGGCGAACAGCACCAGCAAGACACACAGTAGAGCAAGTATGCGGGGAAGGGTTGGTCCAAACGGGGATGGGACCGGGATGAGGTCACTAGGCTTAGACATTCTCTCTCCTTACAAAAGCGTTGATGGTACTTATATCCAAAGCGTTAGCGTGCTACTTCTGTCTGGTTGCCTTTCGTAATTCCCGCATTGTGTGCAGATGCAGTACTGTGCCAATATAACTATTGTCATCGACGTTGTCAATCACTTAGACGCTCGGTGTCAGGCCGGTTTTAGGCGCATTTCCAGGAACCGCCTTCGCCGATGTCGAAACCGCCAAAAAGTGGCTTGCCACCTTCAGCCCTCACAAAAACACTACCGATACCAATCAAGATGCCCGGTGGACATCAGTAGAAAAAGGACCAGCCCCATGAACCCTGAATGTCACGGCTCAATAAACGCGCCTCGACCGCCCTTCGACTCCGCTCAGGGTGACGCTGATTCAAAGTCCCCTCTTGAGAGGGGTGCCCGAAGGGCGGGGTGTGTTCTTCACTGGGTTATGCCACTATCGGCAGGTCTGCGGACAGACCTGCCCTACGGGATGACTCGAAATCACTACTGATCTTGTTAAGCGAAGATGAAATTTCACAAAACGAACCCATTTGCTCAGGGGCTAATCTTGCAGAAAACGTTTTTCCCCCAAACGAACCCATTTCCGCGCCGCTCACCCTTCGACTTCCAGGCTGTGTCGCAATTGTATATTCCGCCGGTTCTTGCGTTCGCCGAAGGCGAGCGTGTGAACTGGCGGTTCAAAAGGCTGCATTCCCACAACGACTT